>Ga0209611_10005478_pt1 | contig 21236 bp, 11 predicted proteins | sample S1TSphgellanicum_3_FD_187693 | JGI IMG/M metagenome (GOLD analysis project Ga0209611, IMG submission 187693) | Host-associated microbial communities from peat moss isolated from Minnesota, USA - S1T2_Fc - Sphagnum magellanicum MG (SPAdes) (version 2) | ecosystem: Host-associated > Plants > Peat...
ATGTGTGAGAAACAACATTTTAAGTGACTAGTGGTCTGCAGCAAGGTTGGACATGGTGTTAAGTCCTTAAACATTGGTTTGGATGAATGACAATTTGGCATGAAGTCCTAGAACGTGTAGTGTGTGAACTTGAAAAAATACATCTATAAGTTTTAATCATAAATAATGCATAGAAGGTAGGTTACTTAATTTCAACTATAAACGCAATTTAACATCTAGAATTGCACTAGCATTCTTTCCTTCACTAGTAGCATTTGTGCTTGCAAGCATAATCACCTTGTAGAACCGAAAGTAGAGGGACGGAAAGTCACCTCACGATGGTCGCCTCCTTTGCAGATCTGGCACCTGCTGGACATCGTGGAAGAGGATAATGCGACATAATTCAGCACATTTTGCTTGAAAAAGTTAACCACTGTGTTATTCAAAGCAGTCACCTGCTTCTCCATCAATGTTTCTTCTACTCCCTCTTTTTGCTCCTCCTTTAAAGGCTCGAATGGAGTCTCTCCGATTTCACCCAAAACTCTCTCGAGCTCAGTGGTAGCACCCACTAACTCCTCAATGTCAGTAGATGTCCTTACTATGCATAATTTCCGAATTTCAGGCCTCAGCCTGGCCAAAAACCTCCTTCTTTGTTCAGCATCTAGTATCCTGCCTCTCTAAAACAACTTGTCGAAACGTTCGAAATACCTCTACACTCTCTCTTTGGGCTCCTACTTGATGGCATCCAACTTCATCCGGATGTCATCAGCATTAACATTGCCATATTTCTGCACTATCAAATTTCGTAACTCAGTCTAATATGCTGGCGCTGGTTATAATTTCTTGAACCACTCTTTGGCTCTTTCCCTCATATTTAGCTTCGCGATCTTGAATAACTTGTTGGCATTTAGGTCGCGCACTTCAGCTGCCATAGTGAGCCGCTCCGCCCAGTCATTTACATCTTCATGGTCTCTTCCCCAGAACAATTCGTCCATTCCCTGGGGACTAGTCATCTTGCAACCGTTCAGCTGCAATTCAAATTGCAACACTTCTCACAACAAACGGGTCTTTAAACCACAATCAGGTGATAACAAAACTTGACCAACTTTTCAGTCTCTCTTGTCCATGTTTGATTTTTAAGAACAAACATTATCCGTGCTACTCTGCAAATTCAAATTGAACTCCCTCTGCTATTAGTCTCAAAGGTGCAAAATTAGATGGAAACATGGAAAATTTTTGCTCATTTGTGGATTCTTGTTGAAACTGCCACACTCCCTCCTGGTTTCGCCATACTTTCCAGCTTATGAAGCGAAATCTTGATCCGCTATGCTCCACCCTGAGTAGCCAATCTCCAACTTGAAACAAGTCCTCCACATCGGGAATATATAATCTGACAAAATGATTAGGCGACACAGCAAGTTTGGGAACCCAAATGTTTCCTAGTCTAGGCACACTACTCTGCCTCTCAGCGAATAAAGGTGTTGTTCTACGCAAGATAGGAGGAGTGGTATAATTGCGTCTATAATTCTGAGGTCGATGCCCATCCCCTTACTCCATCTATCACCTTCAACCAGACTTCAACGCGAATGTAAAAACCACTATGCACTACTTCTACTGCGATATCTCCAATTCGAGCTTCAGCTGGATCTATTCCTACAATCCTCACTACTCCAAAACCTAGAAAACGCAGAATTAGTGCTCCCCTCTGTGGTCCGTTCTGAACAGTAAAAAAATCAAATATGGTGACAAGCTGTTGTTCACGAATCTCCTGAGTCACTTCTTCCACAGGAACTTCCTTTCCACTAAACGATGACTTGATCTTTAATAATCATTTTACCTAAGCATCCATAGGTTCTACCAAGGTTACAAACACGGAACCATGCTCTGATACCAAAAAAGAAGGGTCAAACAATAACACGACCCCTCTGTCCAACTTACTCAGACAAATCAGCAAGACAAAACCTTAGAGATCATACTCATTAACTTAAAATTTACAGAGTTCTTCGACAACACAAACTTTCTTCACTCCAGAGTACTCATCAAACATCTATCACCCCACTTAGCTAAGTCACTGGCACAGCGGAGAGTCACAACAACTCAACCAAGTACTCAAAACAGACATATGGATCGACATGTGTATACATTTCTGAGCTCATTTGACATCTTCAGCTCTACCCTTCCAACTTCAACGCAAAATCTCAGAAAAATCTCATCTCTAGCACAACCTCAGCCTCCTGTTATACTCTGATCTCCTCTCTCTAAACAATGTTCGTCAAGAATCAAAAGCAATTTCTGAACTCTAACGCTCTCCTCCTCCAATCCGACCTCTCAGTCTGTCTCCTCATGTATTCCTGAGCTCATCCGACATCTTCTTCAAAATCTGAGCTTCCTTTGCTCCGTCCTTGGCTTCCTTCACAAGCCTCCATCCTTCCTTACTTTTTCCGTCGTCATCTCCTCAACAACACATCAATGCGGCGCCATCCCCCTTCATCACTCGCACCGCCTTTCTCCTACACTCCCCATCCCACACAGCCAGAGAGCAACACTTCCCATGCATCCCATGCACGATCAGTACTAACCACCTTCCAAAATGATAAAATCCGTCGCCCTCATCAATGAAGGTGACAGTTGGATTAACTCTAGAAACCTGATCAGTGAATCTGGCATTCACGCAAAATGCACAACCATAGAATCCTTGTTCGGCCACTCCCTTTCTGGTTACAATGTAACAAAATTGTCATACCCAATTTGTGTTTGATTGTTAAGTTATGGATTGCCAAGAAATTTGAGTAGGTTTGTGACAAGGAAAAGGTCAATGTAATCTTCCAAAATATTGAAACTATAATAAATAAATAAATAAATGATCATAATTAAAAAAATTCATCTCCAAGAATTACCATCACTTGAAACTTGCAACCATTATACCATAATATTCATGTAGTCATATGTCAATAATCAAAATAAATCACCACAACAATTACCCCTTCACAAATATGTGAATTCTTCATATATAATATGTAAGGAATTATATTCATCATAATTCTTATTTGATTTTGGTGCTTGAAGCCTATATATTGCACCTTAGCTTTCATGTTCATGGGAGTTCATGAATCCTTGCATTTTGGAAAAAATAATTTATAATTTATAAGATCTTTGCATATGAACAATTTCCACATAACAAGCTTGTGGAAGATATTGGGGAAAAAGTGATTTTTTTGTTATAGTTTGTAGTTTAATTTTAAAATAAATAAAAGGGAAAATTAAAAAATGGGCAAAAGGAAATTGTAAAATTGAAAACATGAATATAAATAATATTGTGGAAAAGTGAACATGTGCATTCTTGCAATTGCACACAAATGCAACAACTTATATTCATGAAGATTAAGTGTAAAACAATGGGATTTAAAATTGTTGTTGGGTAGTTGTTAACAATATGCCTATAACATAAATTGGATTAACACAACATTTAATGTCAATATTAAGGTATAGTATATTTACATAAATAAGCTCCAAATTTCATTCCTAAACATAAAGCTTTTCCTTTATAAAAATGCATTGGACCTCTTTTATTTCATTTATTTTAAAACTTGATTTCTCACATGTCCAACAAGTAGACATACATAGACAAAAACACTCATTTTCTTTTCAAAGTATCTTTCAAGTGTTTGAACTTACATAAAGGGATTTGAATTCATTGTGTTTGCATTAAGGAGAAATTAACTTAGCAAGTTTGAAAACAACACCATAAACATGAAGGTTCTATGTAACTCCACAAAAACAATGAATTGGTATTTATACATTATGAAAAATTCAAATCCCTTGATTTAAAATGATCCAAACAAACATGAATAAATTATAATTTCCTATACTTCTAATGGTGTGTGTGCATAGTTGACAACATGCATGTTGTCAACTATTAACATGACCATGAAAAATGGTACAACATGATATATACTTGTTAACTTTTTATTAATACAAAGGAACTAATAGTTATGTTTAATTAACAAAAGGTGCACTTCATGAATATGATTAACCATAAAATTTGAGGTCTTTTTGCTAAAACATAATGTCTCTTGTTCATTTAAGCAATACATTGTTGTGTTTTAAGTTTTATAATATGGGAACTAATTGATTGAAAGGCATATGCATTGTGTAAGAATATTCGAATGACAATGTTTCAATGGAATTGGTTTATGTAGGATGGAATTTTGTTGATCATCATTATGACAATTACAAAGCCATTCCGGATTATAATTTGTCATAGATCAAATTTCATTTTAGAATCATTTCTTGTTGTTTGTTTTGCACCCTTTCAATGTTTTTGTTTATTTGTATCTTGTTGCTTTTCTTACAACTTTTTAATGTTTTTTTTTGGGCATATTTGTGTCTTGTTGTGAACTTATTTTATAAATCAGACTTTCGTTGACTAGAACGAAAACAAATATCAATGAAACAAAATGACATATAGTGAAATTTATAGAATCTTATCTTTTGAAAAATTATAATTAATTACAACAAATTTATTCTGGCCATAAAAAAAATTTAATCATTATCACTAGTATTGTGAAGTAGCGTGGAACCCAAATTTCATAAAATGTTGGAACATGTAAGCATGTGGATTCTTTGCATTGTCCAAACCTATGGATTTTCACAAGCATCCCAACTAGTGATTGTAATTGTTGACACAATTTTGATTGACCCCTATAACATATTAACCATCATGTTTGATAATTGTTCCACTAACTTGTTGACGCACCCCCAAACTCCTTGATAGATTCAATTGCGAGTCCAAATGTGAAAACAATGAAAGGATACGGAGTTGGGGTATACTCCTTGGCTCGTAGCATTTTAGAGGTAAAGGGGCATGCTAGAGCTTTGGTATGGGGATTAGGACAAATGATAAGCAGGTCAATTATTCACACGGACCTACACAAACCAAACAACAAGTTGGTTAGTGCGTAGTTGGAACATTTTTGGTGCATGGACAAGCCATGGGCAACTCATAAGATTCACCACGGTTTGGACTTGGGGGAAGCCATTAGTTTCCCCCTTATAGTATTCTCTATGCCTAGCCACGGGGCTTGCACCCAAATGTCATTTTGTCCCACGACTTTCAAGTTGGGAGTCCCGAAATTCTTGAAATTAGAACTCCCGTGATTTTGGAGGCCTATAACTTCTTGTGTATACCTCTGATTGAAGTGAGGTCTAAGGCAAAGTTGTAACCTTTGTCGAGATCTTTTTCCAACAATATGTGGCATGCCACTTGCACGTGAGTAAATCAGGGAGATTCCCAACTTTTAGTGGTTGGGAGTTAAATTGGCATTTGATTCCCAACCTTTCTTTTGGCCATAACTTATGTTTTAAATACCCAAATGGGTAATGAGAGCCCATTTTAAACATTTACGTTTCAAGAAATTTTTAATAATATAAGGAACTTTTCAATCCAATGAGTTTTGACCCCTGCAATCGTCCTTTAAAGATTTGGGAGTCCACCAGGACTTCAATTCCCAAAATGGGAGTTCACTTGGGAGTGTGGGGGTTCATTCCTTCACACTCTCCTACACTCCTAAGAGCATGAAATGTGACTCTTAGGCTTCACTCTTGGCTCGCACCTTTGCATGGTCGCGAGCCCGAGGCTAGGGTTACGACACTTGTTTTCATAAGATTAGTAGTGAGTCTTTGTTTTGGAAAGTATCAATGTGCATGTCTCATCAATGTGCCCTTCGATGTAATGATATCATTGTTTATCATCATCAACCTTATTTTTATTTTCAAAATCTCATTGAGAAGTGACATTAAAAAATAAATTGTGGAAATGAATTTATTTTTGGGTTTTTCAATTGCTATAATTTATTATAAAACCTATAAAAATCACCAAAATTTTATATTTGGTTGCAATAGGTAGCCAAGAATATAGAAGGATGAGTAAATTGGTTTATTTTTCATATCCATTTATAGATAAATTTGATCAATCTTCCTATGGTTGGTGGCCATTTTAACTACATCACAAAATTGAAAAAGAAAACCTTGGGCCACACTAATTTCCTTTGCCAATGTCTTCTCATCATCTCCTAATTTACTTTAGGTCATTAGCCATGCCACATGTGCTATGTAATTCATGTACTTTTTACATTTCTCTTAGGTGGGACGGGTGGTCTTCTACAGGTTCCACTTTTGGTTTTGTCAGTTCCATTTGTAATGTGGTTCAATGGTGGGGAACCATGTAGTGATGGGAGTCAATGGTTGGGAACACCATTTATGCTCTGGAACGGACCTAGTAGCCCATTACCACTTGACTGAACAACATTTAATGCTACCAGGTTCGATGTTTTCCAAGGTGGACTAGGCATGCTCATCTTTGAATAAGTTTCAGTTTTTCTTCTTGAGTTTTATCATTTGGTAATTTTTTTTTGTTGATTTGCTTTGTTAATACATGTCACAAATGGGTGGTCTAGTCAATCATGGATCCATGATCTTTATTTTCTTCTTGTACCTTCTTCAATATTGGGTATTCTTTTTTCATATCACCTTCTCTTGTGCAAATATAAACATTTTGTAATGTTGGTCCCTATCGGCATTGTGCTTGTACCCACTTTGGATATATATACCAATTTCCATATTTTCTTCCATTGCCTTGATCACCTTGTTTGTCTTACCGACCTTGACACCATTTCATTTTGGTTTCTATGTTGGTAAATTCTTTGGTCAAATTTGATTTTGGTAGCCTTGATAATTTCCTCCCTATGTTATTATGTCATTATTACCTTAGATTTTATGTTGCCAAAATTTTCTTGCATTCCTCATTTGCATCTCATTGTAATTTATTTCTTAACCTTTAAATGTCACAATGGACCAAGCTTGCTACCCCACTATCCTACATAAACTCCTCCCAGCCAAATTTTGACATGCTTATGTTGTAGGAGTCATGTCATTGCTTCTTTCCCAATCTTTTGATGTCCCATTCACATTTCTCAAGTTTTGTTGGAACTTTCTTAAAACTTGGAGAGTGTGAAATGAAGGTCTAGCAACCAATGCCTTGGGTTTTGCTATATGCATACATGGGAAGTGCTACGAATAAACAAGGTACTTAAAAATTGTCACAAAATGTTGTTTTTTGATTGCATGTAGATGTCAACATGTTGGCATGTGCATCTTTTACCATTCATTCTTCCTTCATACCAAGTCCAAATAGAGCAAAATAAATTTCACCAACCTCATATGGATGCTTTCTATCTATTCTATAATTTTTACCATCAATGATGCATGTTAGCTCTAAATTTTCAAAAAACTTGAAATCTTAAAAGATGCTTATAATTGTAGACTTGCACTTTCAACAATGAGGATTTTCCATTCCTTAACATAATTTCTTTTCTTTTCCCAAAAGATTTAGCTTGAAGTCCATGCAACTCTACTCAAAGTATGGCCACACCTAATGTTTGAAAGTTATAACTAACATCATTTTAATATTAACAAAGTGTCACATCACTATTTTTTACATTGCAACTTATCATCAAGTTTTTAAACATTATTTTAACATTTTCACACCTAATGATAAACAATAAATAACATTAAGTTATATGCTTTAACATTTACAATGGAGTCCTTACCTGAAATAATGTTTGTATTTTACACTTTCATTTTATTTTAATGTAGAAGAATATTTAGAGCATTTGGTGTTGATTCTTGATGGAAGTTCTTGGTGTTTTGATCATTTTTGAAGTTGGACATCTTGAGTAGAACAAAAAATCAAAAAATTAGAACTCAATGTAATGAATGCAAGAGAATTGTATAGGAGGAGGATAAAGCACAATTCCACATATATAAATAGGAGAAATAAAGAGATGAAAGGAAAAAAAAGTGAAGAGATAAGAAGCAAGAGAGATGAAGAAAGAAGGGAGAGGCAGAGAGAGAAAGGGGTGGAAGATATTGAAAGATGGAGAGAATGAGAGATAGAGGAGAGAGAAGAAATAGACCCAAAAAAAATGGAAAGATAAAAAGTTTGGAACAACAAACAAGGATGATGTTTAGTATTTAATTAAATTGTTATTTTTTGAAATTTCAATTAACATCAATGTTAGGCTATGAAATTTATGTTTTTCAAAGATTTGATGTTGGTTAACAATGGTTACTAACATTGTCTTAACATTGAACGCCATGTCACATGTCACTTAGGATTTAATGTTAGTTAACATTTTAGGTGTGAACTAGTGGTTTTAATTTCCTTAACATTAGCTTAACACTACACTTAACACCAACTTAACATCACATGTGACCACGCTTTTAAGTTGAGCTTTTTAAATTTTAATATATTACATGACTATTGGGTAGTAATGATATTGCAGCTTCCTCCTCCCACTTGGGACTGTTTTGGTCAAATGTCAATTGAAGTGAACATTTGTTTTTCTTCATCTAGTTTTTCCAGTCCACTTTCTTCTTTCATCATCATCACAACCATAGTTTACACTGATTATAGTTAGTCTTGTTGTAATCTGAGTAATTCCTTTGATGTGTTGTTTGATTTCCTTAACAAACTTGCCAGTTGAACTGCGGTCTTTCTTGCCAGCTTCAATTTGGTTGGTACTCCTTTGCTAAAGGTTTCTTCACAGTACACATGAATAGGCATTTGCAAAATCACTTCACAAAATCTCAGAATCCAATAACAATAAAATCATATTTTTCTACCCAGCATACTTTCATGTCCACATAGGTTTTGGTAGAATCCACATAGTCCACAACTAGTTTGTTCATTTCTTCTTTCACTTGAGTTGCTCTATTGGCCCCTGATGTTCATGTAGTGTTGAGGTTTGTGGCCACACACCTAGCAAATCCAATCTGCAACTCTCCAATTCAAGGAACTTGGAAATCAATGTTTATGGTCTATGGCATCTGCACCACTAATAGGTGAAAGTGTGCTATAGTCACCAAATTTGACCTCAATTGAAAATACATTACAAATTGAGGACAAGATTGTGTAATGAACATGAAAAGAATTTATTGGTGAGGTCTGGATCAGAAAGCCTGGACATTAAGCTTGGCATGTCACTATTGCACCATTCGAGATTCAATCAAACTCCCAGACTCAATTCCAAAAGTGTTTTTTTGGACTCCCATTTCTCTAAATATTAAGTGTTTTCTCCCTTCATAGTTCAGTAGTTAGATACATCTGCTCTGCGAGGCTGTTCAATTTCAATCAGACCAAGTAAAAAACATTTGAGCAGAGTGGAATCCATTACCACATGCTTACAATACTGTAAAGCACTGGCAGAAAAGTTTTAGTGCATCTGGATGCCACACTACCAAGCAGAACTTTTCCTCCACACAATGGGGCAGTCAGGTACCTCATTAGCATCCCAGGAAGACTGAAGAGCCACCGAGATCTGATTTGAGATTGTGACACAAGTTGTGAACATGGAGCCTAGATTTGAGAAACATGAGAATTCTCTTTCAAGGTTACCAGCCCTGGGACATTTTTTCTGACAGTTGCGATAGTTTGCTATAAAAATGTGGCTTAACCTGCTAGGCACCCTTGAACATCCGTGGTGGGCTGACTCCAAAAGTCTTTTATACAGAAGGCTTCCCGATTGCCCTGTTTTACAACAGCATCATGTGCTTCCAGTTTTCATAAACAATCTCTTCCCCACTATTGCTCTGGATGCTGGGCCACCTCTCTAAAAGGATAGAGAGATCAGAGAAAAGGCTTCAAGCATACATAGACCAGTGCCTATAGTTCCTCTCTTCGCCCTCTTTATAGTTTGTGGCCACAATCAACAGCAAGCAGTGTCTTCTAAGCATAGTCTCTCCTCTCAACAACAGAGCTGGCAGGGAAGATATGTGAGGACTCTGCTGCAACAAGTACATCAAGTCAACCTCTCACTGGTTACTACCTAAATCTTTTACCAAAACTCATCGATGCAATGACTAAGTGGGAGAAAGGTTTCTGTAGGAAGGCTTCCAGAACCACTGCCATTGTGTTTGCAAAAACCTGGTGAGGCACCACTTTGTCATTGGCAGCATAGAACTGTTTCCCACATAAGTTCACAATCTTGCAAGCTCTGCTACCTTTTCAAGTGACAATTCCTTGCGAATGACTGTGAGTCTACACAATGGATGTACCATCCTTCCTGCCCATTCCCTTTCCATGGATCCTCAACCACTTGAGATACTTGTCCTAATTTCCAACAAATGCCTCAGCTAAAACATACATGACCCAATCACTATGCCATTGAAAGAATAAAAACTTTCTCATCTGTTTACATTGCCTATAATCAACCGTCGTCAACTAGAACTCTGAAAATGTGGAAAAGAGTTCAGACACCATCCAGGAGCTTTGAACAGAACTAAATTAACCAAACAGACTCTCAGACAACCTATCTATAAAATAATAGAGTGTGCTCTGCTTGATCAAAGAACAGAAAAAATTGGCTTGAGAAGATCCAAAGTTGGGAGAAATTGACACCGATAGTGTGAAGCGACACACCCACAATCAGATGATCCTTGTTGAGAGCATAGTTGTGAACCACATTTGCCCATGCAGACTAGACAACCTGTGTTATTCGAAAGGACAATCATTGAAAACATGCTTGTATGTGAGCTTACACATTAAGAGTTTGCAGGGAACACTTTGCAATTATGAAAGACACTGCCACAAAAAGTGCATCTCTCTGGTGTTTGGTCTTCTGTTATGCATGAGCTGTTTCAGATTCAAACCTGTCGCAAACATTTTAAAGATATACTGGATGAAGATCAACAGATCTGCAATACTCTTTTATTCCATACAACACCGGAGGTGAAGTACTAAATCTACCTTGGCAACAAACAAGCTTAGCAGCCTGAAAGCATCATCTACTCGCATTCGCTGCGAAAGTTCCTCTACAGATTCACCTTCTTTGGGCTCTACTAATTCAAAAAATCATCACACTTTGGCAAAACTAATGAGCTCCACCAAAATAGGGTACTTTACACCACATCCTTTATGCAGTGACTGATATCCTACTTGAGAACACAATAATTCCTCCGCACAGTCTACACCTTTCCGAGTGTTCTCAGTGTCTATTTTCTTCTCTAAGTTACTGCATTGCCCTTAATGAGGCCATCATCAGGTTCGCAATTTTAGGGTTTCGGGTTTAGAATACCAACAGACTGCTTGATCATGGTCAGCACAGCTTGAGACGACTTTTTCGCCAATACAGCCGTGGGACATCCATCAACAGAGCTTGCAGGTACTGCTGGAGCTTGAGCTCTCAGGACTGTTATTCTACTCAACGGATCTTCCTTCTCCCAAAAAAGTGCGATAATCGATTTTCAATTCAGGAGAAGCTCGAATTGCCGTTACCTTGTTAACTCTTAAAACCTTAACCCGAAATTGCAAACTCTGAGCCTAACCCTAGTTCGCTGGTTAATTGTAAAGTCATGATACACAGAAGAAAGTTGTCCACGGATATAGATACGATGAGTGCAATGGGTAGCCCTAAAAGGTTCTGCCGGGATTTCACCCAGGCCCGCTGGATTCAAAGTCCAGAGTGCTAACCGCTACACCAGAAAACCATAGTCACGTAAGCCATATACCGCACGTAGATAACGTATGATTTACTCAATGCCATAATGCAGGTATTTTTCCCCCTTTTTCCATGTAGCCAAACTGGCCCTCATCAACAAAAAGAAGATTTAGCCAAATTTGGCTATAGACCAGATATGAAAGTACAAATGCTTTAAAGAATCCTTTTGTATTTTGGCTATCTGCTGGATCCTGTTTTAGAAATCTGGCAATTTTTTCTTTAAATTTCGAAATCTGCTAAATTCGTCACCCAACAAAAAAAAACTGCTGTAACTGGCACGCAGTTCATTTATTGGAATGGGATTTGCTGGATTGAACCAGCACCCACCAGTGCACCATCCACTGGATCCCCGTTATTACTCAGGTGTGGATGAACCTCAACTGAGTTAATATTTGGTTTCACCTTGGTAACGAATTTTTGTAAGAAATAGGTCTCACATATAGGTAGATAAGTAGGAGAATAGGAATCTACTAGGTAAGTAGATGGGTTATACATAGTAAGGGCTGTTTTTACTACCTATTTACTAACAACCTGCTTTTGGGTTGTTAGTAAATAGGTAGTTAAAAAAAGCAATTGAGCTAGCCACCATGGTTAACTAGGGAACTGGAACCCAACAAAAAACTGTTTCCTGACCCCTTACCATCCATCCTTCACAGTGGGTGCTGGTTCACTGTGGCCGGCTTTTTGTGGCAATTTTTTGTAGGAAGGGACACACCCCTTTGCAGTAAGTATTATGCAGAAGTGACACAATTTCCCAAGTCATTTCTATGCTCAATGTCCATTCACCTAGTTATTTCTTGCAAGCACACAAGGTTCTGTGACCAGGATTTCAGAGAGCAGAGACACAAGCTGGTGTTGTGGAAATTCATCTAAATCTTTGGGTAGCCTTCTTGGTCAGTGGTGTTCAAATCTCTTACAGAAACCTACTGCGTGGTGACTCAAATGCTGAAAGGCCTGTTTCTAGTGATGGAATTTTAGACTGTAATTTTCAAGGCATGGATTTCAGCCAAATGGAATGGTGAATGCCAGTGGCAGTTGCAATTGCAGCCTGTGCATCAGTGTCACTGTTCAGGTCCTGTTGGTCCCGTGTATTAGTGGCAATTGCGGTCCTAATGATCGTTAACATAGTCAATTGTAAAAGGATCAGCTCATCAGCCCAGATTCGAGACTAACCCCTCTCTCTCTCAACAGGCTTCCCCAAACAGGCGAATTTATATGAAATAGCAGTCAATTTTGTTGGTGAATGGAATGAGAACATACATGGATCATAAGAATATGCACTGGTGGATGACTGCCATAGGTGAATGTGAAATCGGCCAAATGAAATGAGTGTAGTCAGTACAAAAGTACTGTTCCTCCAGTCTGCCCATTTGCCCCATCCATATTTTCTCAATTGACACCCAGGCATGTTTTGCACTCGTAACCTCACATAACATGGCATGTTTTGCACTCATAAGCTCATACAACATGCCAACTAATATGTTACATACACCTTTATACCCCTAACATGTTCAAAACGTGCATAACGTGGACCCGAAACATGCCTAGCATGACAAGGTGAAAAAAATGGGGCAAGTGGGCAGATTGGAGGAAAAAATCGCAGCACCACTTTTGTACTGACTGCATTCATTTCCCTTGGCCGTTTAAGATTTTCCACTGTGATACTAGCAATTGCAATATTTGTGTGCCGGTTTCTCATCTGTAGCAACGTTTTTAATTGGATTTCTTTAAGTTGCCAGACTGGCTACAACAGCAAGAGGGATGTATATGTAAGCCATTTTCCTGAGAAAAAAATTGGCTAATAAGTTTTTATGTGGTAATGTAATCAGCTACCATTGTTTTTCCAAATGCAAGTTTTTGGCATCTTTCAAACAAGCTTTTGCAAGCTTTTGGCAATTAACGTCTCAAACACAGACAGAGACTCCATTTCACAACTAATGAACATATCACATGGACCAAGTACATTTCAAACAAAGACCAATTTCCAATCACAATCAAGCAGATCAGTTGCCTTGCCTTCAAGTAAAGATATGGCCAAAAAGCAAAAAGGATGCACAAGTGCATATTGCACAGTGCAGTGATTATTACTCTAGCTTCAAAGCAATTTATGCATTGTAGGTATTTTGATATAGATCCAATTCCGGACAAAACCAACCACATTAGTTGCATTGCCTTCTAGTCTTGCTACTCACACTAGTCTGTAATCTAAATCAATGACTCATGTAAGTGTCAGATGAAAAAATCAAATTGTTTAAGGAGTTAAACCCCAATCTCAAAAGAGACTTTGCCCAATGCCTAGAAATATTCCTACTCCCACAATCCAATTCAACCGCAACCATGTCACAAGTACAATAGTCAAGCTTCAAGATGCAAGAACCATAACATACAAGCAAAACCCCCAAAGCCTTGCTCCTTGCTCCATTGGCTATGCTTGTTAACAAACACAATTGCATTGAGCTCATAAAGAATGGGTCAATAATGAGTAATTTGTGAATTTCAACAAAGAAAAAAGAGGAAAAAATATGCTTGTTATGTAATTCAATTTATAAGTTAAAACAATGAAAAGTGCTCCAAAAGAAAGGGGACTAACTTGTGCCACCTCCAACCACTAGTTGCTTCCACCAACAAGGTAATTTCCTTCAAGATCAACACAATATCATGCCTATGTGCTTGTCCATTAGGTGATGCCCTCCTCAAAAGGGAAATCGCAATGACAAACACAATGACATTTCAAAAGATCATTATAAATTCATTTTTTTCCTTATAATTCATCCATATTTTAAAATATGATTCCCATTAATGTCTAATACAACATGGGTAACTAAAAACTTAACAATGTTAATGTTGATATGGCTTTACATTTAGACTTCATCTAAAATCCAAAAAAACTATGACTATGGTATCCAAATAGTCCTTTTAATTACGTTTTCTCTTGAAAAAATACCTAATACTATAAACCTTATTATATCATCAATTGTCATTTATCATTTCAATACATGTGCACCAACTAATTGGCAATTGTTTGTTGAAGATAGATTTTTACCAAAATTGAAATTTTATTGAATTTTCATTGAAACCGGATTTTCCTTACAAAAATTGATTATTGAATTTTCCTCAATGAAAATCATGTTACCAATTTTTATGTATTGAAACCAGATTTATTACCGATTTAAAATAAGTTATTTTAGGACTAATTTTTTTGGGATAATCCTAACTACTTGTTCCATCGTTTTCTAACTTTCTTTCTTGAAGATATTTAAAGCTCTATACCTTTGAGGATTGTACAAGGGAATTTTTTTGGAGTAAATTATTTTTTTCCCACCATAATTTTGTACATAGAGTTTTATGTGTTGTTTTATCTTTGTATGTTGTGAATATTATGTATTTTTGTATGCAAGGTCTTCTTCCTTGTATTTGTTTTAGATTTGTTTATAAATAAAGTTTATGAGGATGTTCTACTAAATTTTGACAAGCCTTTTATGTTTAAGTTTTTTTCTCACTTAAGGAGTAAGAAGGTTTTATCTTTTGTTTTTTTATTTGATTCCTTTCAAAACTTGGTAGTTCACCAAGTGGCCTAAACATTTAGCGACCATACCATGTGACGTGCCCCCAAAATCCTTAAGAGACCCAAATGTGGGTCCCAGAGTGAAACAACAGAAAAAAAAGAAAATTAGGACACGTTCCTTTACTCACAACACTTTGAGGGTAGGAGGGCATGTTGGAGTTCTAGGATGGGACTAGGATGAATTCACAAGCAAGAGTTCAAAATGAAGTCAACCTACACAACCAAGAAAAGGGGGCGGTTAGTGCAAGTTGAATGAAAATGGTGTGGCGGACTTAATAAATACAACCTCAAACACAAGCTTTACATGGCCCGCAACCTTTGGGAGGAGGCACCATTTCCCTCCCTATAATATATTTTGTGCCTCTCCGTGGGGACTACATCCAAATGTTACTTTTCCTTAGGACTCCCAAGTGGGAGTCTCAAAATTGGAACTCTTATTGTCTAAAATTTTTGGACATTCATGTCTTTTTTAATTTAAGTATTTTTTGAGCACATAATGGTTTTATTTTAGCCCACAAAAAAATCTTTCTAGCGGTGTATAGCACACTCCAATTAGACCTAATTTGACCCCTACTTTCAAGGGATTTATGGAATTTTACTCTTGCCCTTTCTTTTGATCATAACTCATTGCAAATCAAGTTGAAATGAACAATGTGAAAGCACTTTAAGCATTTACACTTCAAGGCCTTTTAAATGGTGTCCTAGGGGCCCAATTTGGTGTTTGTTTGCCTTTCCAACCAAGGCTCCGAACATTCGTAACTCTCACATGAATGCAACTTTAAAAGTGGGAGTGCACTTCGGAGTCATTGGGCTTCATCCTTTACACTTTCCCCCATTTGTGAGAATGTGTTTCACACTTCCACACACTTTTGGCCTCATGGGCCCTTGCACTTCACACTTAGTTGCAAACTCAATGTTAGGGTTGCGACATTGTGGATATTGAATCCAAAATTTTTGGTTCATTATCATTCCTATTTGGACATATATTGGTTAGAGCTATTTGACTCTACAAAAAAAAACCATGGATTTGTTGTTGTTGTTTAACAAACAAAAATAAAAAACCAAAATAATTTGTAGATTACAACTTTTTTGTAATCATTTACAATATGCCAACAATGGTAACAAGAGATATGAAAATGAAAATGGAACTAGGTTTTGTAAAAAGGTGCCAAAATAGGGCATGCAAATAACCTAGGGCGATTAGAGCAGCCAAAGATGGACCTAGAGGAGGTTGAGACTTTTCATAGTGGGGAGTAGAACAAATTAGAAGACATTATCGAAAATATTGAACCAAAAATTGTACAACCTATGGAAAACCATCCACTAGAATTACAACACATCAAAACCAAACTAGAAACTTCACGGGAATTGATTTGGGACCCTACCAAAAATAAAACTTTTTAGTACCATGACATTGTGGTGACAACTCCACATGCCAAAGAGAGTGAAATTGATTGACTCCAAAGGCAAATTGATGAATTGTGTCGGTTTCAAGGGAAGGAACCTTCTAATGAAGTATGAAACGCATAGTCCTTGAGGATGAGTATTTTAAATGAGGAGGCATTCCATCAAGAAATTACGGCATAACCTTTCGTTTTAACATTCGTGTTTCTCCTCGTGCATTTCTAGCTTGTATTTTTTGTCATAGTTTGGGTCACCACATAAATAATTATCTTTATTAATCTAGTCAAATTTTGCTTAAACAAACAGTACTTGTTGATTATAGACCTTATTCAATGTCCAAAATGTTCAAAATTCGATTTCTCTTTTAGCACTACCATATGTATATCGTAAAGAGACCAAAGTGCCATGTTGGACCCAGTTTTTCAACTAATGTCTTTTTGACCAATAGCTTTTTGGCCAATTTGACTATTAATTTTGACTAGTTGTTAATTTAACCACTGGTCAAAATGGCCATCCTTACAAATGGCTAGATATAGACCACTTATCATCCTAGCATTTCATCTTTGATTGCGACATGGCATTTATATGGTGCCATTTCTTGTCAACATTTTCATCCATTATTAATTCATCCATCAACACTTTCATCCACATGTCATCAATATGTGGCCTTTCAAATTGCCATATGTCAATACTTATTGGGTGGATGCATGGTAGGGTGGACCAATTTTAGAACACAGTCCAATTTTCTACCACCTAAATGTGGTTCTATTTACTATGTTGTTTTGTACATTATGGGATTGTTAAATGGGACCCATTTTGAAATTATAAACTTCAATATTTATGTAATGAAATTGATTGGTATGCAAAATATATAAAATTATAGGAGTTGTGGACTTTTCAAATTGAAAATCAAGGTATGTAATGCTAGCACCAATTAAGTGAATGGACTTTGGTTTGGTTTTATGATGGACCTCAAAAACATTTAAGGAATTGGTTTTTATTTTTAAATGTAATAATGAAATCAAGCTTGAAATGGTTTGACTCATATCTAATGAATTTTATTATCTATGGACTTTTATTTGGTGAAAAATAAGCACATTTTCTCAAAAGTCCATTTCGTCTTGAAAAAAAATGATTTATTTTGAAATTTCACAAGTATTTTTTAATTAATGAACTCTACAAGAATAAAAATTTTAATGGAAAAAAGTCGCTTGGAATCAATGTGTTATTGCTACCTAACTACAAAAACATTTCGAGGCTCAAAAAAATACAAAGGAAATGGACTTTCAAATTCATAAATTCTTGTTGTTTTTGGTCCACCCTACCATCACTTACCCTATTCACATCCCAAATTGCCACGTGTCATGCATAATATATGACACATGTCTTCTTATTAATGCATCTAATTGTACCACATATCATCATCTTCATTGTCCAGTTGGGTCAATGGCCTTCTACATCATTATAAAATAATGGCCGATTTGACCAATTTTGGTCTAATAGACCAATGACCTATTTGACTACTTTTGGTTGTTTTTTTGGAGGCTTAAGTTTTTTGGATGACTTTTGGTCTAAATGTTTTTGTTGAGTTTCAAACCAATTCTAAAGCCAAATTAAGTTGTGTTGTTAATCATGTCAACCATTTTTGCTTTATAAAGACTATGCATTAGATTGGTTTCCTTGACCAACAATGGCACATATGATAATGTTACAACTTTTATAAAATTGACTATGTTTGCTCTTCAACCACATACATGATATATGCATAAATTCATGTGTCTAAAATTTTGAAACATGAAATTACTTGCAAATTTACTATCCAGTTCAACAATAGAGTTCTAACTCATAGTTGTAAAAGGTCTAAAAGGTGCATTTTTTTTAAGGTGTACCAAAATCTTATCATAGCATCACCATTTTTTATCTGTTTTAGCTAGTCTTTTTTTACCATGTAAACACACATTTATGGATGATTATGATGGAATCTAGAATTGTAATAGTATAAAATATAGTCCTTTTGAAAATTTTGACAACTTTTGATTCATTATTTTTTATGGGGATCAAAATATAGGGTAAAAAGGGACTACAATAAGGACTAGGCCCTTTTTGTCATGTGTGGTACACCTTAAAGGATTTTCACCCTAAACCATGTTAGAATACAAAATACAAGCTTGAAGTAGTATTTACAAAAGCTTTCAAACATTGTAATCATGAACTACTTGCATACTAGATTACAAAATGTTTAAACAATGTTAGGATACAAGCCTCAAGTAATGCTTATAAAAGCCATCCAAATTCCATGTGATCATGAACTACTTGCATATATACTAAATCACAAAATTGCAACTAAGTATTTCTCACACCATAAGACAATGCCATTCCCCATGTCATCCACCTTTGTAGCATCTAGGTTTGCAAATGGTAATCTTGTTGACCCGCTTTTAATCATTGTCACAACCATAGTATAATGCCATGTGCAATAATGTTCCCATGGAATGTCATCCTTGGCATGCCACATATTTCACTAGCTGCACATGGCAATCCACTAAAAGGGTCAATCATGTCAACCTTCGTCCATGGTTTGAAAGGTTATAAGAAAGCCACATTCATGACATAATTATGAATTAAGGAAATTTGTAACCAATTGGTAATGCAAAAAAATCTTGGAACAATTATCTGACCTAGAATATGAAAGCATGGAACAAAAATTACCTAAGCTTCTGAATTAGATTGTAATTTATGGGTGGGTGATACACAAGAAAACTTTTCAAAACTTTTGTTACCATGTATCAAATCCAAACATAAATAATGTAACTATTAAAGAACATGGTAAATGGGGGGAAAAAAAGTTATAAACTAAAATGGAAACAACTAGTTTATGGTAATGGATACAACCCAAGCATTTTTTAAAATAAAAATTAGCCCTATTGGATTTAACGTGGATTGGTCAATAATCGCATGTGTCTTAAAGGATTTCAATTTGCGACTAGGTGATACATGCAAGGCATCCTCGTAACTTAAGCCACCCTACAATAGCCATAATCAATTCTTAATAATTAGCAAAGGACCATGAAATCAACATTATGGAAGAAGACACTAACAACTCAAGGGCACACTTGACTTGTCTTGCCATGTTCCAATTCGACCATGCAAATTATATAACCACAAACAAACAAGTCACCACAACCCCTAATGTGGTTTTCTTGGAGGGAGTTGTTATCAATTTGCGCTTTCTTTGTGGCTTGATGGAGTGGTTGTCAATTTGCGCTTTCATGGTCTTCTCAACCTCTTGAACATTCAATTTTGAATCATCCAACCCATTGAATGCTTGCTTACTTGTCTTGAGTGTGTCAACTATAATTAGGTCAATAGCGACACAACAATCATTCCCATTTGAAGATCCACTACATCCACTACATCTTTATAGATTAAGGCATATTAGTGTTGGAACATATATCCACTTTTGCAATTACACAAGTTACATTTGATCAAGTAATGAATTTGTTTCATTTTTTGTTCAAATGTGTAAAGATTGTGATGGCTAAAGAACTACATAAATATATAAGATTAACTACTTGCTAAAGTCATTACTAGAAATCTTGTAATTTGCAACCAGTCATTATGCAACTGGCATGCAACTATGTTGTTTGTAATTATCTTGGTCATGTTTACAACTACAAATTTGGTATTGTATAGTTTTTGGGCCATACGATTGTGTGTGCAACTAACATGCAACTAAATGTGTACAACATGGACACGTGTCATAAAAATAATAGCCTAAACTTATACATACTTAAATACTATACTTAATATATCTATATAGGCTATATATAATAGTATTATGTACTTCTAGTACTAAGGTTAACCCCATGTTAACTTAGGCTAACCTAAACTAACCTAAACTAACCTAGGTTAAATAAACAAAAAAGTTAAACTAACCATGGCTAAATTTATTAGATTAAACCGATTATGGCTAAATTAAATTAATTTAAATTAACTATGGCTTTATTAAGTTAGGCCAAACTAATTATGGCTAAATCAAGTTAGGCTAAATTAAATTAAACTATATTAATTATGGCTAAACTAAATTATGCTAAATTAAACTAGGCTAAAATAAATATGGCTAAATAAAGTGAGGCCAAAATAATTATGGCTAAATTAAATTAGGTAATAATAGTTATGGCTAAACTAAATTAGACTATATTTATTGTGGCTAAACTAAATTAAGCTAAATTAAATTAGGATAAAATAAATATGGTTAAATTAAATTATGCTAAAATATTTATGGCTAAAATAAATTAGGCTAAAATTGACAATGGTTAAATTAAGTTAGGTTAAACTAATTATTGTTAAAATAAATTATGTTAAATTAAATTAAACTAAACCATGCTTTAAATATGTTTGACTTTATTTTATTTTGGAATATTTTTTCAGAAAATGTACATTTGATTAAACAAAAAATTATTCAAAATTAATTAATATGATAATATTAAAATTTTATTATAAATAATCATAATTATTAATTAAGTGTTTATTATAATTATAGTGATAATCAATTATATATATACAATCAATAGGTATTATATATTTAAATTTTATTATTTATGTTAAAATATTAATGTAAATAGGCTACACTAATTAACCTACAAGTATACAAACGTCCTAAGCAATTATTAATTTAAACTAGATAATAATATCAAAATCATATTTTCATTAAGTAATCATAATTACTAAAT
>Ga0209611_10005479_pt1 | contig 21233 bp, 17 predicted proteins | sample S1TSphgellanicum_3_FD_187693 | JGI IMG/M metagenome (GOLD analysis project Ga0209611, IMG submission 187693) | Host-associated microbial communities from peat moss isolated from Minnesota, USA - S1T2_Fc - Sphagnum magellanicum MG (SPAdes) (version 2) | ecosystem: Host-associated > Plants > Peat...
TGCACTTCGTGTCCGAGCTCCGCGAGCCAAAGCGCATACGCGCCAGGTCCGCCACCCACATCCAAAATGACCGCGGGAGAGCGGTCGAGCCAGCGGCCAATGACCTCTTGGGTACGTGCGAATTCAAGCTGGGATGGTCCAGACTGAAGTCGCGTAGTCTCGGAAGCCCGCTGGTAATAGGCTAGAATCTCTGGGGACAGCTTCCATTCCATGGTCGCGGCTCCTTGCTAAATTCGCAGAAAAGCAATGCACGGCCTTGGAATCTAATGTATCCGCCGATACCCGGCAATCGGCTCTACGAGTAGCGCCGCTGGCAAGGTAAGCTGGGGTCCAAAAAAAGGATTCCAACCGTTAACGATCGAATGCTTGGTGCATTGGACGTTCGAGCATCTTGTGTGCGCAAGGGAAGATCCAGCCTAGCGCTACTGCCAATAGCACTATTCGCCAAGGGCGAAATCCGGGATTCCGGTACCGTTTGCGCACCATGAGCGGTATCAGTAACGTAAAAAGGACTACGCACGCCAGTCGCAAAACCTCGAACCGCACGCCCATTCTGTAATACCTCTCATCCTTCACCTGTTTCGCGCAACCAGAGTCGGCCATCGGCGGGACTCGACCCAATGCGCCCAGTTGTGATTTCCACAACGATGCTCCAACACCATTTAAAGAAGCCAATCGGCGAATTTTTATTGACTCTAGCTTCAATGCTAGTTATATTTTACCTTTCGGTTAATTAACCCACTATTGTATTACGCATGCATACTGATTCGCTGAGCATCACATTTGCCGCGCTCGCTGATCCAACCCGTCGCGCCATTCTTGCGCGGCTTGCACAGGGAGGGACTTCGGTCACCGAGCTTGCAAAGCCATTCTCGATAAGCCCGTCAGCCATAACGAAGCACCTTAAGGTGTTGCAGCACGCCAAACTAATCACGCAAGGTCGCCAAGCGCAATGGCGGCCCTGCCAACTAAATGCCGCGCCGTTGAATGAAGCTGCCGATTTTATCGGCCAATATCGCCAGCATTGGGAACAAAGCCTCGATCGCCTAGATGCTTATCTCCAAAACCTTCAATCCGTAAAGACAAAAAGTTCAGGAAAGAAAAAATAAAGTGGCGAACAGTGCAGATACCAAGGACCGCGAAATCATCATGTCTCGTCTGATGGACGCTCCACGCGATTTGGTATGGGAGGCGATGACTAAACCTGAACATGTTGTGCATTGGTGGGGTCCAAATGGTTTCACCAACACGCTGGAGAAATTGGATTTTCGCGTGGGAGGTGAGTGGCACCATGTCATGCACGGGCCGGATGGAAGGGACTATCCGAGCCGCAGCGTCTATACCGCGATCGAGAAACCTCACCGTATCGAGTTTTGCACCGGCGGCACATACAAGGGCGATCCGAAGGCGATGTTTGAGGCTATCTGGACGTTCGAGGCGGTGGCTGCGCAAACTAAAGTGACGATTCATCTGCTTTTTCCCAATGCGCAAGCACGCAATATGGCAGTGGAAAAAATCGGTGCGATTGAAGGGGGCAACCAAACCCTGGCGCGCCTTGCCAACTACGTGATCAAAATTTCATCAAGGGAAATATCGTGAGAAAGATCGTTTCATTTGTACATCTGTCGCTGGATGGCTTTGTTGCTTCTACCGCGAAGGGCTCGGCCGGACTGGGTTGGATAAGTAGAAGCCCCGATCTATTTGAATACGTGGAGAAACGGATCCAGCAGACGGACACCGCGTTATATGGGCGTACGACCTTCGAGATGATGGAATCGTACTGGCCAACCGCTGCCGATGGGCCCGATGCCAGCCCGCATGATCACGAGCATTCACGCTGGTATAAATCCGCCCGCAAAGTGGTGCTGTCCAAAACTCTGTTGGAGAAAAATCACGCTAATACGAAAATCATCAGTAGCAATTTGAGCGATGAAATTAACAAGCTCAAGCACAGCTCGGGCAGCGAAATCTTGATTTTTGGCAGCCCCTGCGCCACTCATGCGCTGATGGCGGAAAATCTCATTGACGGGTACTGGTTGTTTGTCAATCCGATATTGTTGGGGCAAGGTTTCCCCTTGTTCAAAAACATCAATGACCAAACCGCGCTTACTTTGGTGAACACTAATATTTTCCCATCGGGCGTGGTGTGCCTGCAATACGACGTGAAACGAAATTAATACTGTAAAGTTCTGATTCAGCGGCGGTGTCGGACGGCGGCGCCATCGATTGTTTCCATGATTGGCTCCTGCGTTGAAGGAACCACTTGCCCAGCGAATGTCAGCTATGTGGTGGGCAACTCGCCGAAGATGGGAAAGTCTTGTCCGTGAGTCCGCGTCTAATATCCGGACAGGTAATCTGCGGATAAATCATGCTCGCATTGATTCAGGAGAGTTCGATGGCCAAGAAGTGGACGTGCAACCATTTCTCAGTCACAGATCACCGAGGGGACGCATCTAAGCTCCTGCGGAAAGCTGCCGATGCAATTGAGAAAATGGGAAAAATCGACGTGCTCGACATCGCGTTTCGTACCCCAGCGGAACCGACGTTCAAAGAAATCACGGCGACCGTGTATTTTTCCTTTCGCCCACAGTCATGAATCCGTTTGCTGGGAAGGCGCTCGATCCTTGCACTGGCGCTGTCGCCGTTTGCGGTTCCTCGATCATTAGCTGACTTCTGAATGGCAGCCACAGATTCGCACCCAGTAGAAGGTGGGGAAAGCGACCACCGGGTCGATCATCTACTGCTTCGGCAGGCGCCAACTTATGGTGATATCGAAGGATGCGCCGATAGGTTCTCCGTTGGCCTGCGCTGGCACAAAGGGTGCCTGTTGAATCGCCGAGAGGCAAGCTTGATCGAGAGCGGCGAAGCCAGTGGACTTGCTAACTGCAATGTTGGTAGTAGCGCCGTCTGCCTGAACGTATCCATGAATCGTGCAATCTCCCTCTTCATGCATATTTCGCGATTCCGCCGGGTATTGATCTGGACCGATCTTGAGTTGGTAGTCCTTGCGTATTTTCGGGACCAAGAAGGGATTAAAGCTTGGTCGCGCAGGAGGTTGCCCTAAACTCCACACTATCGGCATCTCAGGCCAATAGAAAACCGGTCGCCCATCGATAGTTGCCGGTATCATTTGCCCATCAATAACCGCAGTTAAGCATGCGGAATCAAGATGCTCAAAACCAGTGGGCGACGTTAGCTGCGCGGCACGGATTAGGCCGTCTGCATCTACTTGGAAGCGGACCAAACACCAGCCGGCTTCGCCATGGCGTTTCGATTCCATCGGATAGTACGCAGCACCGATCTTGAATGGATGGTCCTTATCTATCCTACCCGGCTTCTTCTCGACGGACGTCGGTGAGCTCGGTAGCGAAGAACTTGATGTCACAGACTGCGTTTCGTCTGCAATCGTCGCGGCAGTGCATGCACCGAAATCGACGAACGTCATACAGCAGCCCGCCACCGCAAGAACAAATATTTTATTCATTGGTACACCATGGTTTTGCGGAAAACACCCCGCCCGACCGGATTCTATTCGGACGGCCGCTTCGTGCCGGCGATCTTGTTGCCTTCAGTGACCGGAAGCGGCCGGCAGCTGCCTCTCAACATTTTTGGCGCAACATTCCCATGGTGGGCTAAATGGGAAATTTGCCGCGCGCGGGCGCGGCACGATCTCAACACCAGGCAATGAGAGCCAAAAACTCGCGTTGGAGAATCAATGATCAAAGAAGCCGTTCTCTCAGCCGACGAACACCCGAGCATTGCGAAACAGCCTCATCCAGCCGCCGTCTTCGGACCATTCCTTCGGCGACCAGGAATGCTGCACCGTGCGGAACACGCGTTCGGGATGCGGCATCAGCGCGGTGACACGGCCGTCGGTGCTGCACAATCCCGCGAGCCCCAGGGGCGAGCCGTTCGGGTTATAGGGGTACGTCTCGGTGGGCTGATCGCGGGTGTCGACGTACTGCAGAGTCGCGAGGCGCGCGTCGAGCAAACTTGCCGGAGTCGAGCCTGATTCGTCGAACTGCGCCCGGCCTTCGCCGTGCGCCACGACGATCGGCAATACGGATCCGTGCATGCCGGTGAGCAACACCGAGGTCGAGGGCGGCACACGCACCAGACTCAAGCGCGCCTCGTACTGCTCCGAACGATTGCGCACGAATCGCGGCCAGGCGGCCGCACCGGGAATGAGCTCCTTCAACGCCGACAGCATCTGGCAGCCGTTACAGACGCCCAAGGTGAATGTGCCGCGGCGCTCGAAGAACGCCGCGAACGCCTCGCGCGCCAGAGCATTGAACAGGATCGACTTCGCCCAGCCCTCGCCGGCGCCGAGCACGTCGCCATACGAGAACCCGCCGCACGCGGCGAGGCCGTGAAACTGCCCGAGCCGCACGCGGCCCTCGATGACATCGGTCATGTGCACGTCGTAGGAATCGAAACCCGCGCGCGTGAACACCGCCGCCATCTCGGTCTGACTGTTGACGCCCTGCTCGCGCAGGATCGCGACCGCCGGCCGCGCCCCGGTCGAGATGAACGGTGCCGCGACATCCTCATTTGGATCGAAGCTCAAACGCGCATGCAACCCCGGATCGCCCTCGTCCTCGAGCCGCGCGTATTCCTCGCGCGCGCAGTCCGGATCGTCGCGCATCTCCTGGAGGCGAAACGACGTCTCGCTCCAGCGCCGGTGCAAATGCAGGCGCGAGCCCTCATACACGATGCGCACGCCCGCCCGAACCTCAACGCCGGAGCCTGCAAGCGGCGCACCGATATCACGCGCCATGGTCAATAGCCCATGGCGCGCGAGAATGTCTCGCACTTCCGCTGCCCGCGCCGCCGCCACTTGCAGCACCACCCCTAATTCCTCGGCGAAGCAGGCGGCGATGGGATCCGGCACGTCGCCCAAATCAATCGCCAGGCCGCAATGAGCGGCGAACGCCATTTCGAGCAGAGTGATGAGCACGCCACCATCCGAGCGGTCGTGATAGGCGAGCAGCAAACCGTGATCCTTCAAATCGCGCACGGCTGCGAACAACGCGCGCAGCAGTTCGGGGCTGTCCAGATCCGCGGGCTCGCCGCCGCCTCTCGAATGCACCTGCATGCACCTGCGCCCAGCAGGATCCGCCCAATCGATTCTGGGCGCCGCCCAAATCGATCAACCACAACCGTGAGGCCTGCGACAGGTCCAATTCAGGCGTCAAGGTCTTGCGCGCGTCGCGCACCGGCGCAAACGCCGAAACGATCAGCGACACGGGCGCGGTTACCGCATGCTCGCCGGCGGCATCGGTCCACGCCGTGCGCATGGACAATGAATCCTTGCCAACGGGAATGGTGATGCCGAGCGATGCACACAACTCGGGCCCAACCGCCCGCACCGTGGCATACAAGTCCGCATCCTCGCCCGGCTCGCCGCAGGCCGCCATCCAATTCGCAGACAGGCGAATGTCGGTCAACTCGACGATGTCCGCCGCGAGAATATTGGTGATGGCCTCGGCGACGGCCAACCGCCCCGAGGCGGGCGCATTCAACAGCGCCGCCGGCGCTCGCTCGCCCATCGCCATGGCTTCGCCGCCATAGCCGTCATAGCTGTTCAACGTGACGCCGACGTCGGCGACCGGCACCTGCCACGGCCCGACCATTTGATCGCGGCTGATCATGCCGCCCACCGTGCGATCGCCGATGGTGATCAGAAACGACTTGTCGGCAATCGTCGGCAGGCACAGCAATCGATCGAGCGACTCGCCGACGCTCGTGCCCGCCGTGGACAACGCCGCGAAGAGCTTGGGCGTAGAGCGCACACTGCGCGTCATCCGCGGCGCCTTGCCCAAGAGCACGTCGATCGGCATATCCACCGGAGTACCGGCCAACAGCGCGTCGGTCACGACCAGGCGCCCGTCGCCGGTGATCTCGCCCACCACGGCGTAAGGACAGCGTTCCCGCTCGCACATCGCCTGGAATATCGGCCCGCTGCCCGGCGCGAGCACCAGCACGTAACGCTCCTGGGATTCGTTGCACCAGAGTTCCATCGGCGAGAGTTCCGGCTCCGCGCTCGGAATCGCGCGCAGATCGATCCGGCCGCCGCGCGCGCTGTGCGCGATCGCCTCCGGGATGGCATTCGACAGTCCGCCGGCGCCGACGTCGTGGATCAACAAAATCGGATTCGCCTCGCCCAGCGCCCAGCAACGGTCGATCACTTCTTGCGCGCGGCGTTGAATTTCCGCATTGCCGCGCTGCACGGAAGCGAAATCCAGGTCCGCGGAACTCTGGCCGCTGCCGACGGATGAGGCGGCGCCGCCGCCCAATCCGATCAACATGGAGGGGCCGCCCAACACGATGAGCGGCGCGCCGACCACGACTGTTTTTTTCTCCACATCGCCGCGCCGCACGTTGCCGAGGCCGCCGGCGATCATGATGGGTTTGTGATAGCCGCGGACACCCAAGCCTCCGGCTGCCTGGGATGGCTGTTCAAACACGCGGAAGTAGCCGCAAATATTCGGCCGTCCGAATTCATTGTTGAACGCGGCGGCACCCAAGGGGGCGTCGATCATGATGTCGAGCGCGGACGCGATTCGCTCCGGCTTACCGTCATCGGTCTCCCACGGCAGCAACATGCCGGGAATTTTCAGGTTCGACACCGAGTAGCCGGTCAAGCCCGCTTTGGGTTTGGCGCCGATTCCGGTGGCGCCTTCGTCGCGGATCTCGCCGCCGGCGCCGGTCGCGGCGCCCGCAAACGGCGAGATGGCGGTCGGGTGATTGTGGGTCTCCACTTTCATCAAAATGTCGACCGGTTCGGCGGTGCCCGCATAGCGGCGTGTGAACGGGTCCGGGAAGAATCGCGTGGCGCTGCCGCCCTCGATCACGGCCGCGTTGTCCCGATAAGCGGACAGCACGCCCGCGGAGTTGCGCGCGTAAGTGGCACGAATCATGGCAAACAAGGACAGCGGCATGGGCACACCGTCGATGATGAATTCGGCGTTGAATATCTTGTGGCGGCAGTGCTCGGAGTTCGCCTGCGCGAACATCATCAGTTCCACATCCGTGGGGTCACGCCCCAGTTTGCCGAATGCGGCCACCAGGTACTCGATCTCCTCGCCGGATAGCGCGAGTCCCCAGTCACGGTTGGCGCGGGCGATGGCGCCGTGGCCGTCCGCGCCCAAGCGCACGCTGCGCAGCGGCCGCGCCGCGGCATCGTGGAACAGCCCCGCGGCAATGATTGCCGGATCGATCGAATCGATCCAGGCAGACTCGGTCATCCGATCGTGCAATCGAACCGCCAGCGCGTCGAGTTCGCCGCGCCCGACATCCTCGCTCGTTTCGATGAAATACACGGTGCCGCGTTCGACGCGCCGGACCGCACTCAAGCCGCAGACATGCAGGATGTCGGTCGCCTTGCTCGACCACGGCGAGACGGTGCCGACCCGCGGTGTGATCAGCACGCGCCGGCTGTCGGGCACCGCAGACAGTGCTCGCGACCCGTAGGTCAACAGTATTCCGAGCAGTTCCCGCTCCGAATCGGTCAACTGCCCGGCCACATCGACAAAATGGATCCAGCGAGCGGCGAGCCCCGTGACCCGAGGGTCTTGGGCCTTGAGTTCCCACAGGCGCCGGTCCAGACGAAATTGCGACAGCGCCGGAGCGCCCCATAGTTCAAGCATGCAGGGGTTCAAGCATGCGGGCGGCTATTTGCGCGCGTTGGAGTCTCCCCCAGGGGTATAGATCGGGACCGGAAATTGGGCGACGTTCGAGCCTTCCAGCGCCACGATCTTGCTGACACCCTGTTTCTTGACCTCGTCGATCCGCAGCACCGAATGCATGGGCAAATAGGTGCGCTTTACATCATTGAACTCGGCCTTTATCTTTTCCTCGGCGGGGTCGACGACCACCGTGGAGCGCTCGCCGAATACCAGTTCCTCGACCTCGATGAAGCCGAATAGGCTACCGTGACTCACCTTGCGGGCATAGATCTCGTAGACCTTGCCTTGATTCACGAACTGGACCTTGAAAATGTGACTCGCGGCCATTTAGTAGGCTCCAACCATTGTTAATATTTCGCCATATTATACGGGCACTTAGCGCAAACGTGTCGCCCCGTGGGAGGGATTGAATATGGCCTTGCGCTTGCGCGTCGTCAGCGAACATGCAAACCGTCTTGGACAAAAGGCTACCAAGGTCTTCGGTGTGCACGGCGGCACCATCGGGCGTGCGACTGACAATGACTGGATTCTACCTGACCCGGAGCGTTACCTCTCGGGCAAACACGCGCGCATCGATTTTCGGGCGGGAATCTTCGTGCTCGTCGATACGAGTTCGAACGGCACCTACATCAACGGCGCTCAGGTGCCGCTCGGCAAGTTCCACGACTACACTCTGAAAGAAGGCGATTACGTCAGGCTCGGCGAATACGAACTGCTGGTGAGCATCGACAAGAGCAACGACTTTCCGCCCGAGGAAGGCGCGATCGTTGCTTACGACGGGCAGTCACCCTCCTCGGCCGTGAAGAAATCCATCGCCAACGACTTGGGCGCGGACTTGGACTTGAGCCAACTGCTCGAGCCCAGCGATCTGATGACCGCCGATTCCGGCGTGCGTCCACGCGACGCCTACGGCCAATCGTTGCCCGGCCGCGCGCAACCTGCGCCGGAACCGGCGGCGGAATCCTCGGCGACGCCCTGGCACATGATGACGCGGCCGCTCAAGGTCGAGAGCGGCGCCGCGCCGGAAGCCGTCGCGCGCGCGCAGAGCCCGGCGCTCTTCGAGGGCGATTTCGACGTGGGACTCACGGCCTTCTGCCGCGGCGCCGGCATCGATCCACGCAACCTCAACGCCGAGGCGCGCAACGGCGCGCTGCAGCTCGCCGGTCAATTGCTGCGTGAAGCCGTGCTCGGTCTCATGGATTTGAACCAGAGCCGCAACGATTTCCGCAATCGCTTTCGCATCGCGCCGCCGGTCTCGGACGGCACGGAATCGCCGCTGAACTTCTCCAAGGGGGTCGATGAAGCGCTGATCCGCCTGTTGACCACCGTATCGACACGCGCCGGCTCGGTCGAGGCGATTCGCGAGAACTTCCGTGACCTCAAGGCCCAAAACACCGCGTCGCTCGCCGCCACCCGCGCCGCGTTCGAGGAGTTTTTGGGACGTGTCAACCCCACGGAAATGGAGGAGCGGTTCGAGCGGGCGACCAAGCGCGGCGTATTCAAGACTCAGAACAAGGGGAGGTATTGGGACCTGTATTCGGAGATGTTCGCGGGTCTCTCGCAACGTCCCGCGGACGGTTTTCCGCACTTGTTCACCGAGGCTTTTGCGAAGGCCTTCGAGGCCAAGCTGCGCGTGTTGGTGCCGCCGCGGCGCACCGCCTTTGGTCCGGACCGGGCCGATGCGAACGAGCCGGACAGTCAAGCGGCGGGCGACCCCGGGTAAGAAGAGCGGCGAGTGCGGCTGTTAATCGTAGAAGACGATGACATCGTTGCCGATGCCATCACCCGCGCACTCGGTGCCGCGAATTATGCCGTGTTGCGGGTGACGAGCGCGGAGGCTGCCCTCGCGGTCCTGGCCGACGAAGAATTCGCGATGGCCGTCATCGACGTGGGTCTGCCGGGGGCGGATGGCTTGACCCTGGTGCGCCGCCTGCGCTCCGCCGGCAAGACGCTGCCCACGCTGATTTTGACGGCGCGCTGTACGCTCACCGACAAGGTCAAAGCGCTCGACCTGGGCGCGGATGATTTCTTGAGCAAACCCTTCGAGGCCGCCGAGCTCGCCGCCCGCTGCCGCGCGCTGATGCGCCGCTCGAACGGCGCGTTGAGCGGCAGCATCAAATTGAACCGGATGAGCGTCGAACTGCTCGGCAAGCGCCTGTGCATCGACGATGCGGAAGTGGAACTGACGGCGCGCGAATGGATGGTTCTCGAGTGCCTGGTGCGGCGCGTGGGTTTGATCGTCTCCAAGGAACGGCTGCAGCAGGCGGTGTCCGATCCGGATCAGGACGTCACGCCGAATGCCCTGGAAGTGCACATTTCCCGCCTGCGCGCGAAGATCGGCAGCGCCGCCGTCATCCGCAATCTGCGCGGCTTGGGCTACCGGCTCGAAGAGGCCAAATCCCCATGATTCAGTCACCGTGACGCCGCCATCCGCATGATGTCCTCCTCGATCAGCCGGCAGCTCGTGATCTGGCTGGCCGTGCCGCTGATGTTGCTGTCGCTGTGCGGCGCGCTGGTGCACTACTTCAACAGCGTGGCCCCCGGAGTGATCAGCAGCGACCGACGCCTGAAAGATGCCGCGAACGCGCTCATGGCGCGGGTGCTCGTCACGGAGGGAGGAGTCACCTTGGACGAGAGCCCCGGCGGAAGGATCGGGCCTCATGGCGCGGGTGCTCGTCACGGAGGGACGAGTCACCTTGGACGAGAGCCCCGGCGGCAGGATCGGGCTGCCGGCTCCCGGCTCCGTCCGGTACGCGCTGCGCGATGCGGAGGGCCGTTTGCTCGCCGGCGATGCCGAGATACCGGTCGTGCCGCTCGGCAGCGACACCAGCCAGGTCGTCGCCATCTCGCAAATCGATCACAAGAGCCTGCGCACCCTGACGACGCGCTTCGACACCCGCGCCGGGGTCGTGCTCATCACGGTCGCCGATCTGCGGCCGGCGAATGAGCCGGAGGCGCGATTTGGGTTCATGAGCACCCTGCTCTGGGATTTCGTGCAACTCGATGTCACGCTGGTCCTGGTGTGGGTCGGCATTCAGCTCGGCTTGCGCCCCGTCAGGAGGCTGCGCAACGACATCGCGGAACGCTCACCGACGGATCTGCGCCCGATCGTCGAAACGTCGGTACCGCGCGAGATCGCGCCCGTGGTGGTCACGCTCAATCGCTTGTTCACCCTGTTGCGCACCGCGGTGCAATCGCAGCAGCAATTCATCGCCGACACCGCCCACCAACTGCGCACGCCGATCACCGGTATGCAGGCCCAACTGGACCTGTTGGCCGCCGAACCCGCGGCGCAGCCGATCAAACACCGTCTGTCGACCCTGCAGGAAGGAATTCGGCAATTGGCCCATTCCGCCAATCAACTGCTCACGCTGGCGCGCGCGGACCCGGCCGCCAATCTGCCGGCAAAGAATCAGAGCGTGGGGTTGCATAGCATCGTCGCCGAGGTCGCCGCGAAATTCTTCGATCGCGCGCTGGCGTCGAACATCGATCTGGGAGTCGAGGCGGCGCCGGCTGCGATCCTCGCCGATCCGTCCCTGCTCGATGATCTCGTCAGCAACCTGGTCGACAATGCGCTCAAGTACACGCCGGCGGGCGGCAGCGTGACTTTGAGCGCCGGTACAGCCCAAGGAAAGCCTTACCTGGCCGTGGAGGACTCAGGTCCTGGAATCCCTGAGGCGGATCGTCAACGCGTGCGCCAGCGTTATTACCGGCTGCCCAATTCCCCCGGACACGGCAGCGGCTTGGGGTTGGCGATCGTCGACAAGATCGCGCGGCTCTATGGCGCGTCGATGACCATCGAATCGGGTGCCGGCGGTCGCGGCACCAGGGTGATGCTGCAGTTTCCTTGACTTGCCGGCGCGGCCGCCCATGGGTCGCGCTGCTCGGGTCGCGGCTGCTCGTTACTGCCAGCAGGTCGCCGTGGTGTCGTTGCCCCCGGTCCCGGCAGTGGTATCCGTGGCAAACTGCGTGCCGGTGTTATCGACGGCGTAGTATTGGCAGGAACTGTCATTCGCTTGACTCGTGCCGGCGTTCGGAATCGCTGCCACCACGAAACTCGTGCCGGTGCCGAGCGTCGCGGTCGCGGTGCAAGGGGTCGAGGTGCTGCTCGTGCCGGTCGCGCTCCCGGGACATACGTAGATCTGATAGTAGTTGCTGCCTACGTTTTGCGGGAACGTTCCTGAGTAGCCCAAGTTCGCGGGCGTCGCGGTAAAGCTATTGTACTGCGTGAAATATTTTGCCTCCCGCACCGCCAAGTCCTGCAGCGCGGTCTTGGCATCGGTGCGGCGCGAGTGCCGTATCTGACTCTGGTAAGTCGGCACCGCCACCGCGAACAGAATCGCCGCGATCGTCACGACGATCATGAGCTCGATGAGGGTAAAGCCCGAAGTCCTGGCGTTCCTACTCTTCATCGTAGCTGCGTCCGGGTCGCCCGACCGCCGATCAAGGGGCATTTCGGCGCGACTCTAATGTAAGACGCGGTGCCCGAAGTCGTTTGAAAGACGAGGTAAGTGTCGCCCGAAGAACAACCGGTGACGCTCGCGAACGGACCGGGCTGCGTGACCAGGTTGCTCGGCAGATTGGTGCATGTCGTCCCGCCCAAGGTACAGCTGACCGTACTGCCGGTGCCGACGCCGGTGATACTGGCGCTGCTGCTGGTGGTCGAGGTCGTCATCACGGTCGACGTACCGGTCGCGTTCGTCTGCACCCCCGCCGTGTTGCCGTCGGTATTGACGGTGGTGGTGGTCGTCGTCTGGCCGGTCGTCGAGTTGATGCTGGTCTGGGTGATGTTCTTGAAATAGCTCACCGACCCCGTGCTCGCGGGCGCCACGCTGCCGCTACCCAGCGCAATCGCGTAGCTGTAACCCGAATCGACCGTGGTGGTGCAGTCCAGCAGGGAATTGGCCGCCGGAACGATCGTATTGACGCTGAACGCGGAACCCACCAGCACCGGGTTGTAGATGACCTGCTCGTTGGTGCCGGGCAGCGCGGCGTACCAGCCGAAACTGGTGTTTCCGGACGAACAAGCGGTCGTGCCCTGCCAGCAAACCGGTTGCGATGTCAGGTCCACCCCGCCGCTCGACTGGAGAGTCAAGGTCTGCGCGGTCAGGGTGCCCGGCGTCGTAGCCCAGTTGATGGTGTACGGCGGACTCGAAAAACCCGAGGTACTGGTGGTGCCGGCCGTCAGACTGGCGAACTGCGCGCCCGGCTGGAGCGTGTTCCACGCCGAATAATTCCAGTCCCAGAACGCGAACAGGTACTGCTGCGCGGTGGCATAGCTCGCGCCGACGGTGTTCGTCAACGGGGTCTTTTGACCGGTGCCGAAGGCGACGATGATCTGGTCGCCGGGCGGCCCGGCGACCGCGCCGATCACCAAGCTGGTGGTGATCGGGTGAGTCGGACCCGCGGCGAACAACGGTCCGCCCGTCGACACCGCCCAGGAACTCGCCGTGTTGCTGGTCACATCGAAACGCCAGACATTGCCGAGCAGGTCGCCGGCATACAAATAGTCGGCGACGTGGTCGCCGTCGAGGTCGACCGATGACACATACGCGATGCCGTCGCTGGTGCCGCTCTGGCCCGTGCTCAAATAGTAGAACGTCTTATTGCCGGTGGACGGGTCGACCGTCATGATGAAGACGCCCGCATCGCCGCTGCTGCTGCCGAATCCGTTGCCGAAGATGACCGCCCAGGTGCCATTGTGCAGCCGGCGAATCAGCGGTGTGCCGTAGGTATTGCCCAGATTGCTGCCGCAGCTCGAGACATTGGTGCAGGCGATGGTCGCGGCGTTCCATTCGCCGATCACCAAGCTCGATGCATTCGTTTCTTTGAAATTCGACGGTGTGGTGACATCGAGCGCATAGAGCGCCGCGCCGCCCGGCCCGAGGCCGCCGACCAGCCAGGTGTGCCACGCATTGCCGTAGAACAAGTCCCCCGTGGCGGGCGTCGCATCGACGAAGAAGTTGTGTCCGTACAGAGCGCTCGAAAAGTCGAGTACCGGCTGCACGCACGCCGCCGCAGTGCCGATGGCCGGGCTTTCACCGTGGATGTTCTGAACGATGCTCTGCGTGGCGGAGTTGCTCGCGCACAGCGTCGAGGTGCCGGAGGACGCAGCGCTCTGCAGCAGCGAGCCCGGAAAATACGCCAGGACTTCGGTACCGTCGTTGGTGGCGTTCTGGAAGGTATTCGTGGTGTCGAATGCGCCGGCGCGAAAACCGTGCAGCATCCCATCGTTGGCGCCGACATACACCACGTTCTCGCGCGTCTGCTCCGCGCTGATGAATTGGGTATACGACTGCGCGCTGGTGCTGTTCTCCGCCATCGTTTGAGTCGTGTACAGCTTGTCGTTCCACGTCACCGCATACGGCAGCACCGGTTGCCCCACCGCCACCGGACTCGAGTCGACGATGTCGGCGAGCACGCTGTCTCGATCGCGGAACAGTCCGACGCCGGCGGTGTTCACTTCGTTGTAGCGGCTGCCGCGCAGGAAGTTCAGGCGCTTGGCGTTGGCCGTGGCATCGCCCAAATCCAACGCGGCCTGCTGAGCGGGCGAGAGGCTCGAGAATTGGAACGGAATGCCGCCACCGGCATTGGTGTTGAGGGTCGGGTTCCAACTCAAGATCACCCGGCTGCTCGGTGCCTCGGCATTGATCACGCCGGCCGCGCCCGTGGTGGGACAGGTCGCTCCAGAAGCCACCCCGGTCAGCACGCACGCCGCATCCCAGGTGGCCTGCGATGCGATGCTGAGATTGCCCGAGGCATCGGAACTCACGGCATTCGCAGTGAGGCGCCCGGTCCAATCATTCGGGTCGTAGTACGAAAAGTACGCCTGGGTACTGCTCGTGACGCGTGACGATTGTGTTTGGTTGGTGGTTGCGGAGCTGCTCGACGTGTCGGCGGCCGCGGCCTTGAAGCACAGCACCTCGTGTATGTTCGAGCTGCCGCCGGTCGAACCGGCGAAGCCGAAGCGCAGGTTGGCGGGCAGCGCACCGTTCGATGCGGTGATGCTTTGATTCGAGAGCACCGACTGATAAGCGCCGCCGTTATAGCTGTAACTGAGGCTCAGCAGGCCGCTGCTGGTGATTTTCAGTCGATAGAGTATGGGCGTGGCGTTGCCGCGGGTCAGGCCGCCGCTGGCATATTCGTTGGCGATGGTCACACCGGACAATACTTTGTAGGCATTGGGTATCGCCGCATAATCGGCGACCGCGGTGTAGGTATTGATGGGCGATGAAGCATTCGCATAATTCCACAGGGTGCCGCTTTGGCAGGTTTTCTGTACCGCGGCGAATTGATTCGCTGTGCTCATCGTTGGGTAGTACGTCGGGTAGGTTGCATGCAGCCACGACCAGGCGACGTTGCCGGCGCCGCGCATGCCGATGCGGTTGGGCTTGTATGCGCCGCCGCTCGCCGTGTTGTCCCCCGGCCCGAACGTGGCGCTGGTGGCAATTGAATCCGTCTCGCCGAGCGTATTGACGGCACCGTTCAGAAAATTGCCGTACTCGTCGATGCCGAGCCCGAGGTAGGCCCCGACCATGCCGTTGAATCCGTAGTTCGGGTTCTGATTGGAACAGCTGTAGGCAAGGCTGCCGCCGTACTGTCCGATGTTGGGAGCCACGCTCGCGTCCATCAAGAAAAAACTGATGCCGTCGGCGCCGTCCCCGCCGGTACTCGAATTGTAGGTCTGCGAATCGCCGCGGTAGCTGACGGTCTTGAAGGTCACCTGTACGCCGGCCGCGCTGCTGAACGGGGTGCCGGAAATGATCGCGCCGTACTGATAGTGTCCGCCCGCGTTGGTCGAGGCGCAATTCCCGCTGATGCAGCCATTCGTGAAGCGCAGCGCCCCATGGCCGGGCAAGTCGGGCAACGTGCCGTTGGTCCCACCGACCAGCGTCTCGCCGTTATAGGCGTCGGAATTTGATTTGATCGCGGTACAACCCGGCAGGGTGCCGGCCACTCCCGCGGTGGTTCCGGCGGTCGTCTGCATGAACTCGCTGCCGGTGCCGGCAGTGGTGCTGGCCGTCAGGCAGGCGCCGCCGCTGTAGTACCAGGTGTTCGTGGTCGCCCCCGTCGTGAAGTCTTCCGCGACTTGGGCGAATCCGGCGCGCGCGAGCAGTGTGCCGAGCAGCGCGGCGACGAAAGCCACGGTGAATGTTTGCATTCTCATAAGATCCAACCTTGGGTCACGGGTTAGTTACCGAACACGTGGTGCAAGTCACCACATAATTGCTTTCAACCACTGCGGGGGTCGACGTCGTGGCGGCATAGCTCCAGGCATCGATCCGGTACAAGGCCTGGGTGGCCGTATACGACACCAAACCAATGTAGAAGCGCGGCGGCTGGTAGTAGGAATTCAAAACAGCGCTGGTCGAGACCGTCATGTCCCCGGTGTTGGTACCGCCGCTTTCGACGCCGCTCGTCGCGCCGGGGAAAAAAACGAACCCTACTTCGGCGCCGCCCACCTTCCACGGCACCGTACTCGCACTCAAGGCGTCGGCAATCGATGCCACCGGCTTCATGCAGATGTAGGGTACCGATGTAGCGCTGTAGGCGACCAGGCCGACGCTCGTGGCGGAGCAGTCGACGCTGTTCGACAAGACATTGCCGGGATACGTCAGCCAGATTTCAGCGTATTGCTCCGCCGACTGCGCACCCTGCACTGCCCGCTGCTTTTCGCGCACGTTGCCGGCCACCAGTTCCTGAATGCCGAAGCTGTGAAACATGCTCAATGCCAGCAGTGTCATGACGACCAGCAATAGGATCGCCGTGATCAGCGCGACGCCGCGCTGCGGCGCGCGGGGCCGAACGATGGGTACGGTGATCATAATGCCGTGGCCACGACGCCGGTGCGGCCTTGCAGCGCAATGACGCGGGTGAAATACACGTATTGGGGTTCCTGCGCCGCCGTCGCGGCCGAGTACATCGGGTTGACGAACGTCAAGGTCACCCGCACCGACGTGACGTTCGCCCAATTGGAGGCGGTCATCAGATCGGCGGTCTTGTAGGTGTCGACATTGTTGGTGCCGGCCTGGGTGCTGATGCCGTACCACACCTGCATATTTTTGACGCCGATGACGAGCGGAACGACGCTGTTGGTCGTTCCGTCGGGCGTGCAGTCCAGCACATAGGTCGTGACACCATTGGCATCAGTGCTCGACGTGATATAGAACGTGTTGACGTAGTTGGCCGGCACCCCGGCGCTCGTGCCACCGCTGCAGTTGATGACGTTGTCGGATCCGGTCGTGGCGTAGCGTGCGACCAGCGTGTCCGGCACGGTGAAGGAGGTGTGAGTGCCGGTAACCGCCTGTCCAGGGGCCAAAGTCGTCGTGCCGCTGCTGGCGGGAACGGCGACCGCCGCGGGCCACGCCGTCTGGGCCGACTGGTACAGGTTCGCATTGTAGTAACCCGCATTCTGGACGACGTCGTTGAGCAATGACATCGCAATGCGCTCCTCGTCCTGCAACTGTGCCAGACCGGTTTGCTGCGAACTGGTGCGGCGCGTGTTCGAGAAGATCGTGAACAGGCCGGCGAGCAGAAACAGGCCGATCACCAGTGCGATCACTATTTCGATCAGGGTGTAGCCGCGTTGGCCCCGATGGCCGCGTTGAAGATGGGTCGGCATCATGGCACCACGTAAAGACTGTAGGAAACCACGACGGTCGAGCCGTTGGGGTTGGACTTTGCGGCGGAGGCTTCCTGCGCGTTCACGGTCACCGCGGTCTCATTCCATTGGATATAGATCGTGCAATCCTCAGGCTGGTCTGCCGGGTTGCACGAGACGCTCGCCGTGGCGTTGGGTAAAAAGTTGGCGAGATTCTGCGCCCAATCATACAAGTCGCTCGCGGCCACGTTGATGGACGCGACACAGGGCGCCGCGTTGCCCGGGGTGCAGTAACACGACACCGGGGTCGTGCCCATGCTGAGGCCGCACGCGGTGATGCTGCCGAGCGCCGTCTGCATGCTGGCCGTGGTCGATGCGAGGGCGGCCGTGCCGGCGGAGGTGGTGACCGTAACGGCGACGGGAACAGTGCCTCCCGTCGAGGACCAGTAAGACCGGTTTGCCTGCATCGCCGCGGCCAGGCTCGACGACCGGTTTGCCTGCATCGCCGCGGCCAGGCTCGACGCTTCGATGGCGGCCAACGCACGTGAGCGCGAGGCGCCCGTGCTCGATAGCGCCAGGCCCTGCATCTTGGCGATGCCGAGCATGCCGATGCCGATGATGATCAGTGCCACCATGACCTCGACCAGCGTGAATCCCCGCGCCGCAAAGCGCCGGTGTGGCGTGGTCCTCGTCATGAACACGTTCCCAGAATGGTGGTGCCCGGCTGGGCGGTGAGCAATACGCCCGACACGCCGACGATCAGGCAGCGGGTGTAAGTCGAGATGGCGCCGGGGCCGTAGAGCGAGAAGACGACAGGTTGTGTGAGATTGACGGCGAAGCCTTCCCGATTGAATTCAATCTCCGCCGTGGCCGGATTATTGGTGAGCGTGTCATTGCTGTTGACGTTGGCAAAGGGGAGTTGCCGGCGCAGCACGACGGCGCCGTTGGGCGATGCCGCGTTCGACAGCACGATCCAGCCGGTGTTCCAGGTGGTGCTGGCATTGCAGGTGGTCGGTGGCGGCGACGGCGGCGTGAATGCATCCACCGGACAAACCTTCACGTTCAAGCCCTCCTTCACCGCTTCGTAGCGCGCAAATTGCATGTCGCCCAACAGGCCGTTGATTTCGTTGGTGACGCGATTCGAGGAGGTGACGTACTTATAGGACGGCACGCCGATCGCCAACAGGATGCCGGCGATGGTCATGACGACGATGAGCTCGACCAACGTGACCCCGGATTCTAATGAATTCACGCCGCTACGCGTGTTCTTTGGCCATCCCATGGGCGTGAATCCTATCGAGATACTCTTGCTCGAAACTGTCGCGAGGCCGGCCGATTCACCTGAACTGTGATCTCCGTCTCAAAAAAAAGCCGCGCTGGGCGCGGCTTTTTGCCTTTCCTTAAGTTTTTTGGTAGCGAATGATCCGGCGCTATCGGGCGCTATACCCGCGCCCCTCGACACAGGCGGCCATCGCGCGCTGGTAGTCCGATCCGTTCTGCGCCACCTGCCCGGCCTGTTGGGACGCCCATTGCTGGCATTCCGCTTTGTCCTTGGCTTGCTGGTCGGGGCTCTGGCCGTTCTTCGGATACATGAATATCTGCCCCGCCCCGCCGCCGGCATCGACGGGAGCCGCGGCCGGAGCCGCGCTCGGCGGCGCACCTTGGGCGGAGCCGCCCGCAGCGGCGCCGCTCTGGTCCGTGACCGGCGGCGGATCGGTCGCCACATAGCCCTCGTAGCTCGGATTCCAGGTGTAGTAGACGTCATTGGCGTAGTAATACGGAATCCCGCCATACCAATAAGTCGCGTAGGCCAGCGGCAGAATCGGCAGGAACCAGGAGAACCCGTAGCCGTAGTAGGCGCGCGGCCAGAAGCCGCCGTGCCAGTATCCGCCGCCCCAATAGGCGCCGGTGGAGTAGCCGTGCCCGCCGTAATAGCCGCCCGGCCGAGCGTATCCGACGTGCCCACCCGCATAGCCGCCGGCGTGATATGCCGTCGCATAGCCGTGTCCGTAACCCGCCCCGCCCGCATAATGCGCCCCGCCGGCATAGCCGCCGTAATGGGCACCGCCACCCGCGAAGTGACCGCCGGCCGCCACATGGCCGCCGCCGCCGGAAAAGTGGCCCCCGCCGCCTCCCGCGTGACCGCCGCCACCGCCGCCGTGCTGGGCCATCGCAGGCCCTGCGCCCGCCAATAAAGCCCCCATTACGCCAGCCGCCAGAAGAAAGCGCCTGCCTTTGGTAATCATGACTGCCACTCTCCGTAAACTCTCATCTCGTTAAGACCCTACATGTTCAACGTTGTTCAACGCGTTTGGTGGACATGAATCGAAGCTTAATTCCGCAATGCCGCATTGAACATAATGTAGGCCGTCCGCCCGGGCGCGGGCTCGAAGAACCGGAAATTCGTCTCGTCCACGATCACAGATCCGACATAGGCCCGATCGGCGACGTTATCAAGGCGCGCGAACTCGCTGAACCGCCAATGTCTCGTTTCCTGCTCAAACCCCGCCCGCAGGTTCGCCACCCAGAAACCCGCCGCCGCGTCCGAATTACGGTCATCCACATAGATCCGCGCCCGCCCCTGCGTCTCCACGGTGGCGGTGAACCCGAGCGGCGCATAGCTCCAAGTGAGGCCCGCATACAGCGAATTCATCGGCACCGCCGGCAGATAGCTGCCCGCTGCCACTGTCTTGTAGTTCGCAGGCAAGGGGCCTCCTGGATGCGCGAGTGGGTTGCAGGGGGCCGCGATGCAAGTCGCATAAGCCTGGCCAACGACCGCGCGAATATAGGTGTAGGCCAGCCGGGCGCTGAAGCCTCCGCGCCACGCAGCATCGCTGCCCAACTCGAGTCCGTGCCGATTGGTTTCGCCGATGTTCTGATCCACCGTGCGCCCGGCGGAGTTCTGCAACACCGCCAATTCATCGTGTGTCTCGATGTAGAACGCGGCGAGGTTGGCCCGCACGGCGCCGGCCGCCGCCTTGATCCCGACCTCGTAATTGTCGCTGTGCGCCGGTTTCAACCCTAAGTTGAGGCCCGGCAGGCTGCCGTCGACGGAGCGATACGCCAGGTCATTCAAGGTCGGGGTCTCGAAGCCCTTGCCGTAAGACCCGTAGAAATTCACCGCGGAGGCCGCACGGAACGTCACGCCGGCGACCGGATCCACCGATGAGTAGCGCACGCTGCTGTCCGCGCCGTCGATGACCGGGATGTGGCCGTGGGAACTCACCTCGACCACGTTGTTGCGCACGCCCGCGATCAGGCGCCAGCGATCCTGCGGATCCCACTGCGCCTGCAGGTATTGATCGAAGTCGTACACATGATTGGCTTCGTCGCGGCGCACGCCGCCTTCGACACCGAGCACATCCCCCGCATAGTTCAAGTAACCCTTGCGCGCTTCCTCGAGGTCGTCGTAAGCGACGCCGCCGACGATCTGCAGCGGCCGGCCGGCGATCTCGCGCGCGTCGGTGACATGCGTGTCGATGCCCCAGAAGGCGCGATTCAAATCGATCACACCGCCGGGATAGAGCGGATTCTGTTCGGTCGATTGCGGGATAGCCTGGAACTGCGTTGTCGCCCGATGGCCGGTATAGAGCGTGGTGCTGAAGTCGTCATTGGCCGTCAGCTTATCGTCGTACACGGCGCCCAACTGCTCCTGGTCGAGCGACTTGCGGGTGTTGTATTGCACCGCGCCGACACCCGCCTGGACCGGGTTCGCCGCGAGCTGCGCACGCGTCAGGCCCAAGGGGTCCTGCACGCTCGGCGTCTCGACGACGTTGGCGACGAGCGTGAGCTTCGAGTCCTCGCTCGTGGCCAGCTTTAGTTTCGCATTGAAATTGTCACGCTCGGCGTCGCTGTGGAATCGATAGCCGTCGGTCTGAAAGTGCGCGGCGTCGACGACGTAATTGACGACGCCATCATCGCCGCCGGTCTTGAGCGCGTAGCGC
>Ga0209611_10005481_pt1 | contig 21229 bp, 18 predicted proteins | sample S1TSphgellanicum_3_FD_187693 | JGI IMG/M metagenome (GOLD analysis project Ga0209611, IMG submission 187693) | Host-associated microbial communities from peat moss isolated from Minnesota, USA - S1T2_Fc - Sphagnum magellanicum MG (SPAdes) (version 2) | ecosystem: Host-associated > Plants > Peat...
CACCGGTTCCCCCCCCCCAACGGTCCATCCCACCCCATGTGTAACTTCCCAGTTCACCACTTTTACCCCAACACGATACTTACCCCTGAAAAACATCATTCCACCTGTCCGATTCCCGATCCAACGCTCCTAACTCACTTTATCACATCTTTATTCCTCTCCCCCCCTCAGGGTAACTTAAAGTAAGTTAAAGTAAGATAAAGACAGACACACTGACAGACGGACGTAGTGAATTAATATATAGGATTGGTCTATTTGGTCAACAAACCATAGGTTTTAAGGATAATAAATAGATGGTTGTTATTATTCTTGGAATATGACTTCACAGTCATGTATAAGCCAGGCAAAACTCATGTAGTTGTAGATGCATTATTAAGATTACCAGATATTATAAAACCCACAAGTGTGCTTGATTAAACCACATATGCAAGTTTGTTTTACACAAAGCTTGAATGGCTAAAGGATGTAAAAGATTTTTTGGGAACATGACAAATTGAGGGTATGTTATTAGTGCAACATAAGCAAAAATTGGTCAGGAAAGAAAAACCTTTCACGCTGAAGAATGGTGAATTATACAGAATGGGCCAAGATAACAAATTGTGATGATGTTTAACAACTCCAATGCACAAATGTTGATGAAAAAACTACATGAAGGACCTTTAAGAGGGCATTTTGTAACTAAAATAACACAAAAGAAGATATTGGATGTTGCATATTGGTGGCCAACTATGTACAGAGATGTGCATGATTACTGTAAATCCTATGATGCATGTCAGAGAATAGGAGGATTGGCAACTCAAAGTCTTGCAAAGCTAGTGACAAGTCTTCCAAAGGAACCATTTATGAAACATGGATTTGATTTTGTGGGACCAATTAAGCTAGTAGGAAGATATACATGAAATAAATATATTATTGTAGCCACAAACTATGTTACCAAGTGGGTGGAAGTAAGAACATTGAGAATTAATACTACAACAATCACAACAAAGTTTTTGTATGAGTGCATATTAACCAAGTTTGGATGTCCTTTGATTATAGTCATAGATTAGGGAGTTCATTTCAATAATGATGCCATCAAGTATTTGACAGATCATTTTTAATTGAAATATGTGAGTTCTACAATCTATTATCTTCAAGGGAATGGGCAGGCTAAGTCTATTAACAAGGTGCTTGGGACATTACTGACCAAGTTAATTAGCGAAAATAGAACAAATTGGGACGAACATTTGTCTATAGTGTTATTTTTATACAAAACTACATACCAAGTAACAACATGGTATACACCATATCAATTAATGTATGGATTACATCCATTGATGCCCATAGAGTACATAATGCTAGTTGTTAGTGGAAATGAAAAAGACAATACTTCAGTGAAAGTTTTAATTAACAGAATTACAAAGTTGGAGAAGTTGCAAGAAATTAGAATGCAAGCTATAAAAAACTATAGGTCTTTAGCAATGGAATAGAACATTATGGAATCAATAAAAGAATCCAGAAAAACAATTCAATTTTGGTGATTATGTTATGTGGTTTTTAAAGGGCAATAAGTCGCACCTAGGGAAGTTTATTAGGAAATGGTTCAAACCATACATAGTACAATATGTGTTGCTAAATAACATTATGCTATTAGTGATAATTAAGAAGTTTGAATCTAATCATGTGTTGGTCAATGTGAATAAGCTCAAAACTTATAAATACATGGAATCTTAAGTTCAAAAACAAGAACAACACATGTCAGTATATTGGGAATAGAATGTAGGTGGAGTTTACGCGAATTTTTTTGATACAAAGGAGGAAGATGAAGACCGTGAAATACAAAAACCATAGGTACATAATATTGAAGATGAACAACAGATGAAAGATCCTATGGTCAACATAGTATTGATTTTGGAACTATATAGAACTAACAAATTTGGGTAATAATTTCAAAAGTGAAGAATTTGGGATGTAGAAATTTGAAGATGATCTATCAAGGGTATCATTTGAATCAATAGAAGTATTTGCTTAGTCATTAGGGGTATTCGCACAATAATCAGATTTGTTAACATAGTTAGCATAAAAATTGGTACAATTAGCAGATGTATTACCATAGTCAGCAAATGCGTTAACATAGTCAATAGATAAATGGGCATAATCAATAGTAGGTGTACATGGCAAATGCAGTGGAGTTAATATAAATAATGTAGGGAGACTAGGGATGTGGACTAATCAAAAGAATAAATTTGTGGCATTTATTTTTAATGATGATGCAAAGTGCTTACACGTGCTTGTATAAGGGACACATAAACTCAAAGTGATGGTTCGTATTAATTTAGAAGATCATGCGTTAATTTAAAGATGACGAACCATTAAAAAAATGAATGCGACAGGCGAGAAATTTAAGCACGAAATAAAGGGGTAACTGTTAAAAGTAGTTTTCGTTGTTGCTGGAAGTTGTGAACATTTTCAAAGTTCTGGAATTCACATTAACATGAATGCAAAGAGTGTAATTGAAAAATTATAGAGGATAACAAAGGAAAAGGAAGCACATAGGAGTGAACATAAACAAAGGTAAGAGGAGGAAGTAAAATTTTTGAGAATAATAAAAACAGAAAAGGAGTTGAGAAAAGCAGAGTGTGAAGGTGTGTTGAATATTCAACCGTTGGCTATAAGGTCATTGCTACATTCTTCATCATCTTCGGAATCTGCAAAAGGGAAGGCGTATAATGAAAAGATATGATTTGCGTAGAAAATAAATCATGATATAGATACAAATAGAACATTTAAAGTTGAGTTTTGTGAAGAAACAAGAGACATTGGCATGCAAAAGAGTATACAAGATTAAGAACTACATCAATAGATCTAGTGTTCATTGAAGAATCGAAAGAAGACAAAGTTGTGGAGCATAAGCAACGCATAAGAACACAAGGGAAGAGAACGTCATTAAGGCGGAAATATAACTATCCACAAAAGTGCAAGTGGAAGTACAACAATCCACAGAAGTGCAAGTGATGGCAAAAGCACAACAAAGGGATCAAGATCGAAAGGCATGAATCAAAAGCTGTAGTGAAGAAAAGATGCACAATCCTGGATAGAGCTACACTTTTGGAGAAAGGTATTGAAATTCCAAATCCTAAATGATTCGTGTGGACATAGACAAAACATAATTATGATAAACATGTTGAGCAGATGGACAATTGGAAGGATATTGCTAAGGAAAAAGATTGGGCTTCTAAAACAAGGTTTGTTTTTTTGTTTTAGATGGATTAGCAAGCACTGATGTTTAATGTCATGTTGGAATTTTGAATACATTCTTAATAGAAGGCACAAATATTTACTTTGGGCATAAGGATAAGGTGTATGTCATTAACAAATAATTGGTTGTAGATGTCTTTGGAATATGTGCAAAACAATATGTAGAAGACCCTAAAGACTATTTGGTACAAGATTGTTGGTGTGTCCAAGTCAACATATATGTTGTACAAATCTAATAGCAAACAAGGTTGTTGATTTCTACCATATGGTAATAAAGGTACAAATAAATTACAAATGTCAACAAAGCAAGCGGAATCAAATGTTCAATCACCAATCGACTTATCTATGGATACAATGCCACATCAAATGAAGGGCATTGGAAATGATAGACAAGGTGTATGATGTTTATTGCATGAATCTTGGAAGAGTTTTCAAAAGCGAAGTGATTAGGCAATTGGATTGATGGACTATCATTTGGATTGCTAGTGAGCCAAAAATGATCGTATATTTGGAAACATTTAGTTGTTTGGCATCCATTTTCTTGAAGCTTAATTTGATTTAATTTTTTAAATTGTGTTATTGTAGATAAACAAGGAATTCAACATTGGATGTATTCCGCAATCTACTATGAGTAGGTTGAGAAAAGACACCATCTTAATGTAGATGTGTAAAAACGAGGGTTAGTTTTCGCAAAATCTATTGTTTGTGAATCCTTCAAGGATTTAATATCCAAATTGGGAAAGCATAGCAACAATGCAATTGAGTATGAAGTGAAGCTAAGAAAACACATCTTACAACAATAGTCATGTAGAAATTTATGTCATACATGGAAAACATAGTTTGATCAAAGGAGGAATTCCTATGTGTTATCCATGACAAAATGGATCATGTGAAAATTGCACTTCCAAGGCTACAAGTGTGTAAGAAAATGATTTCTAGGCTCAAAAAATTGCCTATTACTTTCACATGTATGGTAACCCATGGACACGGGTTCGAGAGATATATTCAATATTCGAATGAATTGTGGCCAAACGATTCAAATTTCACAACTGAGTTTTTGTTGTGATTTTTTTTGGAAACAACCTCAATTTCATAATCGACACTATTGTTTGAAGAACCCCCACAAAATTCATTCTTTGCACGTCTCTTATGAAATGAAGATGAAGTCATATGTTGAATATTAAAAGGATATCTTATTACATTTGTCAAGACCCTTACCCTATCAAAGTGCCACCCTTTTGGAGGGGGTTTTAGCCTTCAAGCAATTGGAAATCCAACTACTCTAGGGCTTCATTGTCGACCACTATTAGTAATGATGATCTAAAGGACCTAATCCAACACCCTTATTGTGGGTTAAAGAACAAAAGGCCTTCAATTTTCTAAAATCTTAATGATGGGGATTTAGTTTTTGTCAAGCCACATGATCATGGCTTCATACATGTTTGGATGCAAAGAGCACAATGTGATGTTGTGAAAAGTGAGGAGAATGTATTTTTCAAAATGGTGAGGGTTGAATGGTGGGTTCCTGTGAAAAAGGGCACAAATTTGGATGAGTGACATCTATATGAAGTTTATTGGAATGGCAAATGGAAATGTAATTTTGTAGATCCATAACCATGGCTTGACATTTCATATATATTTTCTCGTTTCCAAACCCAAAGAAATATCAAAAAATAATCAAATTATTATTCATGTTACATATCCTAGTAGGGCTAAAGTAAATCTTGATGCTACTAATGCATCTAATAATGTGTGAAGGATGTTTTGGACATGGAAGAAATTGTGTTTATGATTTCTCACCGGCTTTAATATCATTAAATTGATCTCAATGTTGTTTAATCAATTTATTCATGGTACAAAATTATTTGTGTATATTTTTGGACAATAATGATTAATAATAATCTTCTCTATTGCATCTTAACCTTAATCCCTAGTGGCCACTAGGCATCCTCTTTTTTCATTTTTAGATCAAAGCCTCAAATTTATTAATGATTGTGTTATGTTTTTATGTTTGATGAGGTGTGTTGTTTAACCAATTTGTTCATTAAAAAAAAATTTGCATACATTTTTAGATAGTCATAATCAATTATTTTTGTTATTTCACTTTAACCCTAATCATTAGTGGCCACCACACGTGTATTTTTTCTTTCATGGCATTGAGTTTAAATGTATTGTGAATGTTTTTATTTTTGGGTTCTTTTGTGTTTGATGTGGCATATTTTCAAAAGCAATGTTTTGATCCCAAAAATTATATGTGCACATCTTTAAATAGTTGTGGTCAATGATCTTTCTTGTTTTACCTTAACCCTCATCCTTGGTGGTCATTAGTGGAATTTTTTTATCGCAAAAAATTGTTTGCATGTATTTTTTGGATATTTGCTATCAATAAATTTTTTTTGCCTTAACCCTAATCCTTGGTAGCCATTGTGGGTCTACATTTTTCTTTCATGCCATTGAGCTACCTGGAATTATTAATGATTTTGTTATAATATGAGCAACTTTGGATCCATAGACACTATTGCGATTGATGAATTGGTTCATGTTGTGTTTAATTCATTGTAATTAATAATTTTTTTTTTTTTTTCATGGATAGGAACATTAATTCTCAACTTTAATAATGAATAACCTATCATTTTCACTTGGTGAGAATTAAGCAAAAAATTGTTTAGATGGGTGTTATAGATTGTTGTTTTTACTTAAATATAAGGTTACATTTGTTAAATCTAGTGGCCACAAAACATAGTTCATACCATCCATCAAGTTGGGTAAATTCTTAAAACAACTTATTCCTAAATTCATTAAATATGTGTTTTATTAAAGAATCATATCTCCTTCATGTAAATCTCTAAAAGGATTATAAATTGTTGTGTTCAATAAAGTTTTTGTGTTTTTAGGTCCACAATACATAAGGATAATTGAATCTTCCTTATCTTGAACGACAAATGGAGTTGGAAAAGAAATCAAACATGATCAGCCTTCCAATTGTTAAATGCTTAGAAGCCCTCCAACAAGATTAAATTGTCATGGAAATGGTTTTACAAAAACTTTTAAACATTTTCCCAATATTCAATATAAGGCCCCACGACTTTTGCATACATATTATTTTTTAGAATGTTCAACTTTCAAAACTCCAAATATTTTGAACTATTGAAGAATCTCTCCTCTTCGATTGATTTTGAAGCATCATTACCTCAAATTTCACAAAATGGAATAAACTTCAAAACTCCATTTGGTAGCTTGGGGCAACCATGATCACCAAACTTCCACCATAAAATTGCAAGGCCATATTTGAAAATCCACATCAAATCAATTGGCAACAATTTGTATTGCATCATTGGCCACCCAAAAGAATCCACAATTTTAAAAAACAAAACATATTTATATGTTCCACAAATACCTTAAGGTCATCCTTTAAATTTAGCCTTGCACTTGAGATTTGAAATCATGAATTTCTTAAATTAGTTGGGGGATGAACAATTCTTGGGGAACCATAAAAGCTTTCATCAAGTCTATCAATAAATAATTATTTTGTTTTTTTGACAAATAACCAAAACTTCCATCAATGTCCTTGTGGGTATGACCAACAACAAGGAAGCCAAAATGCACATCTTCAAACACCTCCTTGGCTATTAGTATGACAAAAAAAAACAAGAAAGTGCCAATTTTTATTGTCTTTCACACAATTGTCCATTCAAATGAATAATTTTTTAAGCAAGTTTTAGACCAACAAATTGCTTGGACACTTTCAACGCCTTCACACATCAAAAAATCCTTTATATTAGCTATGCTTCAAGGCATTCATTTTGTAGTTCATGATCAAAAAGCTTTTACAACTCATGAATTGGTTATTTATATTTAATTTTTAATAAACACAGCAAGTATCCAATTGTGAAAGTAGGGTTAATTGGATAAAATTCCTTATATTATTGAACAAATGCTTCATCCATGTGCATGTGAATAATATTTTAGTTGGTGTAATCAATAATTAACCTAGCTTGGTAACTATTTTGTTTTTCGCTAGGAGCCTTTACAATTTAGTTTTCAAATGATCCATCTTATCATGAATGATGTACAAAATCCTCCTTTGATTGAATGGATTTCACTTTCCAATTGTGGTAAAGTCATTTGTATGACTCCTAATATTTGTTATGTATTTTAAATTTCATGTTATGTGCCTTGGCACTAGCATTGTTTTTTCTAGTTTTGGATATCAAGTCCTACAAAGACTTGCATATAACGCATTTCACAAAGGTTGAATCTTTTTTTTGCACTACACATTGAAATGATATTTCCTTTTCAACTAGCTCATAATAGATTAAGGGATCTCATCAATATTTAATTCCTTACTAATTTGTAATCACACAAGTATAATAATGAAAAATTGTGAGAATTAATTTGTTGAAATGTTTAGGTATAGTATATCTACAAATAAACGCAAAGTGTGAGCCATGGATTACAATTTAGCAAGTTGTTAAGTTTTAGTTCCATAATTTTCCTTAATAATAATGATTTGAATCCTTATAAACTTCCAAGTAGTAATTATTAATAGTTGAATTAGCCTTTGGATATTTCAAAGTGCAGAAACATTCTTATCTAAATTGATGTAGTAATTAATTAATTTTATAACCTAAAAAACCTTATAGAGTGCATTATCCTTTTTTATGTTGAAGAGAGGTGAAAAGGGATGTAGAATTAGATGTGGTTTTACTAATATATTGGGAATACAAACTCATAATTAACATTAACATTTTGCCATGACAATATTAAATTAGTTTTGTAAAATAATCTTTAAGCATTAAGATGTACTTATAAGATTTATAAGATGTAATCTTAATACATCCTTATTCAATTTTCACTTCTATTAAGCTCCTAAATAAAATTGAAATCGAATTTAAATCCTAGCATTTCCACCTAAGTAACCTCAAGTGAATTACGACTTGGTAAATAACTTAGAGGGGATGAATCATTACAAAAAATCCAAAATGCGACAAATGGTGCGAGCTAGATACTCGGCTCGATGTTCCATGGAAAGGGGGTTGATTGGGCCTTGTAATTAATGATAATGGCCATCACTGGGAATCCAAGTTTGATAGTGAAGACGAACATCGTCATCTTCACATTGACATTCTTCAAACCTTTATGGTGTGGTTCCATGAACAAAAACAAATTCTAAATAAATTGCTAAGGCATGTGGGTTAGGAGATAATCGATGATCCCATGCTAAACGATCAACTTGAGTGCACACCACTCTTCTAAACGGTTTTTCTTCACACGATCGTTGGGAGACATTCACATCAAGCAGTGCTTCTTCAAGCTCTTCTTCTTCTATTGGTGCAATTGAAGGATTCGAAGGCGTAGCAGCATCATCTACCATGATTGAATTTTCACTTGCATCAACAAAAACTAAAAGGGTAGTTAAAATAATTTGGTACTTGCATTCAAAGGCAACAATGCTTTTATTTAAGAAATTAAGGTAGGTGTAACATGTGGCAATGAAGGTAGAACTTCATGAAAACCTTGACATCCTAGTTATAATGGATTCGTGAAGCTTTAATTTCAACGGTGGATCTAAAAAGTACATGGAATTCTTGTAATGGAAATTTTAATTCTAATTTACTATGTACTACATAACTAATTAGTACACAATAAGGAATAACTAAGGTATATTAAATGAATAAATGGTACATGAAAATGTTATTAATACCATTGAATTGATTTAATCAAATGGGAACTCAAGGATGTTTATTTATTAAAACTGATAAATTATCTTAATAGCTAGTTACTTGAAATAATTAGGACAAAGAAATAGGATCATAAAGTCAAACAGACGGAATTGATAATGATCAAATTCAAGAACCCCATCAAGATGTCCAAGATAGGGAAAATGATGATCCTCCAATTCCATTGGTCATGAGGATTATCATCCTATCTGATTGGAAGATGGAACCCTTTTAGTGTTTCATTGGGCACAAAATTCTCATCCTAAATTCCATTAGAAGCTAAAATCATTTTTAATTATCATTGGTTCGTGAAGGATAAAGAAGCCATTGATTGGAGGGAAGGATTCCACAACTTCCATTGGACAAGGAGAACAAGCTCAAGGAGGGGTCATGGAAAGCTTGGGAAATTTTTTTTAATTTTTATCTTGTGTTTTTTTTGGAAGAGGAGGAAAATAAGTGTGTGAGAGAAGAACTAATTTTTATGTGTGAAAAAATGTTGTTCATGGAACAAATGTGTGCAAACAAAAGAACATGGAGAGAAAATGTATGTAATAAATAGTCATAATGGAGTTCATGGAATGATTTCCATGAACAAGCATTTGGATTCATTATTAAAATAATTGTTCCTCTTAGATCCATTGTTGGATTTGTCTCAAACTTAAAAAAAAAATAGTTTAAGAGGTGTAAAATGTTTCTCAACATTTCAACATCATTGGGGTTGTTGTAAGGGAGTTACAATTGCTAAAAGTAAAAGGGGTTAAAGTTGTTTTTTTTCTCAAATCTGGTCAAAATAACTTTTATTTTGAGGCATAACTTTTGATTTCAAAAATAAGAACTTGTAGCATTGTTGCTTTAAAAATTAGCTTTCCAATAACCCTATGCATGCTAGATTAGGAGATTGTATGAAGATATTATGAGGAATGGAATGAAAGAAGGTCAACTATCAAACGTGAACATTGATTAAACATCAACACAATGTTTCTTCACATCTCATCATGGTGAGTTTTGATTATTTCAAAATGTCTTGGTATCCTCCAAGTGGACACAACGCATTAGATTCTTTAATGAATTTCATTACATTTTGTTGAACCACCTTAATTTGTTAGAATACAACTACATAGTAGTTCCACCCCCAAATGAGTTTTATGAATACATATCTTCATGTGAAAGGGTGTGCAAGAATTCCTCACACAAAACAAAAACAGGGAAGAAAACTAACATAATTAACATGATGAAATACACATATGTGACATTTAACACATCTCATTATTATTATTTTGAATAATTTTCCATGTGTTTAGAATCAAAAGGCGTTTGTCTTGTTTACCATTCCCAATTCCATTCATTTGGTGTGGCATTATATCAATGCATTGGTCAATAATTAATTGAACATTGCATTATGTTTGCCTAATTATAGAACATCGTTTTTTCATTCCAACATTTTAGTGTGGCCTTTGCCTTGTCTCCCATTTGTTATCTTGTTTATAGGATAGGTAAGTAGATCTTGAAATGTCAATAATTATGTATCATGTAACCTTACAAATATCAACTTTTTGTATGGTGATAAATTTCCATTTTTTTGTTCAAGGATTTTAGAGTAATCTCCTTGGATCATTCAAAATATAAAACAAAAGTATCATTAGGTAAGACCATTAAAAACCACTTTAAGAAATTCTTTAAGTGATAAAACTAGCCAAATTATGTTCATGACCATTTTCTTTTGAATGATTTTGCAACTATATATATTCATCTTTATGAATCGCATTCCAAAATAGATGACCTAAAGTGTTTATTGGAATAATAAGGTGGGAATTATTACCATTTTTTAAAATAGGGTGCAAATGAGATAACATGGACCACACCCACCCCCTTGGGTGATTGTTTGTTGGGTGTTTATTTTGGAATATTTCTTAAAATATTTTGAACAAAATATTTTTTAAATATTGAAAAATCTTGAAAATTTTCATCACACTATTATTTTATGGTTTTCATCAAAAATTTGCTTTAAAATGTCATGTTAAAAAAAAATCAAGTCCGTTTACAAGTATTTTTATTGTTAAAAAACATGAATTATAGTGTTTTCAAAGTGTTTTATGGTATTTTCATCCATTAGATTAATTTCAAATTTTTAAAATATATATACCAATACATTGAAAATAACATTATGTAAAAGAAATTCCGTTTGGATTTTATTTTTATTTTATTCTAAAATGTTAGATACACAAAACCAAAACATTGGTTACATTTGTTGTGGTATGTGTTAATGTGATTACACCCAATTCTAATGGTTTTTCTTAGAATCATTCTCCTATATTTAATACATGTTAAATTTATTTTAAAATAAATAATCAAATAAAATATCATCAAATCTACCTCAAAAGATTATTTTCTATTAAAAAAACCAAAATATGTTTCAAATTTGTGTTCTTAACCAAAATGTTAAATGAAAAAAATTACATTCCTAAAACATTTCAAAACTTTAATGAATACAAACATCAAAATAAAATATATATAATATATTATTAAAGTTTCAAAGTCTATACAACTTAATAAATGCACTCACTAAAAATTATAATGAAAAACCTTGTTTAAATGTATTATATATATTTTTATAGTTTGGTGGGTTTAAGAAAATGAAGGTGTGATGTTCTTAATGGTACCACCCAAGGATTCTTTTGCTTTATAAAATCTTCCATCTACAAAAGATAGTTCCAAAACTCGTGTTGGACAATTGATGTCTTGTCATGAAGAAAATGCTAACAACAGTTGAAAGAGTAATAAATGCATGGTGTTCGTATTATGGATTGATTTATCACTTAAAATTTTTTCACTCTTTGACATGGATGGGTGTAATCATACAAACATGAACCACAACAAGTGTAACATTTGCTTAGTTTTTCACATTTAGAAGCGATGATTTAATTCGATGTTGAAAGTATAATGTTTTTTTGTATTGTAAAGTTTTTAATATATCATTGGAACGTGTGAATTAATTTGATAAATATCCAATGAATAAAATGTTTTTGAATGAATTCATTAAACATTGTGATGATTAATTTTAAACACAAAAAGGACTTGTAAATGGGTTTTTAAACTTTTGAAAATGACATTTTCTTGAAATATTTTATATAAAACTTGAAATAATAGTATTTTTTTATAATGAAAAATTTTAAAGGTTTTTTTAAGACTTTATGAAAATATTTCAAAAAATATTCCCCCAAAAGTAGACCCTTAAGTAGGTGGGTGTGGCTTTTGTTATTTCATCGGCACCCTAATGCATCATCACCTGGATCTTTCCATCTTTTATTCACAAATGTGTAGATATTTTTTTTCATAGTGACAACTCCTTCCTCATCATCTTCTAACACATGATGTCCATTATAGGCAACAAACAATGACCATCAAGAATTATTTGTGAGAAAGGCCATTTTTTTAATTGACATAATTTGTCATTGAGTAGTTCAAGATTGTTACTCCAACACAATTTTCACCAAGATCCTTGTCAAGAATAGGTTCCCTAATGTCACATGTAATAATATGCTTTTAATTGATTGGTAGCCCATATCAAATTTCTTTCCACACAACTTTCTTCCAATTCCAAGAACATTTATACCATTTTGGTGGCTTTCTAACATATGGGAATGAATAGTCCCAATTTTCAAAAGACCAACTTCCTCACAAAAGGGAAAACTTCGAATGTTAGCACCACAATCATTGAAATTTGCTTCTAACCTTTCATGGGCATGCACTCCATTTGCAACCCGTTGCTCTTGCCAAAGGGTCAAAAAATTGTTCAAAACATAACCTACCTAACCTCCAAGATTAAATGACACATTTTTAACTAGCCAAAAAAACCAAATCTTGCACATTTTGCAAGATGTGCAAGATTTTAAAGGAATTTAAACAAAGAAACTTTAGTTTTTGATCATTCTAGAATATATATTTAAAAAAGATGACAATGTAATTTTCAAGTCCCGTATCACCATGTACTAAGGTCTAGTATGTTCTTTTGCATCACCCATGACCAACACATGAATTTTTTAACTCACTTGTCGAAGACCATCTAGATCAACACCATCACCAACATTCAAGATTTGAATAACCATATTCGTCAAAATATTTTTCACATATGACTATTCATCAATAATTAATGCAAACATAACTTGTCAATGATAGTTGATTTATTCACATCATGTACGAAAAAAAGTCATTGTGGTTAAGTTGCATCATATTCCATCAAATTTGATTGATTATTTTGGTTCTTTCCACAACCAATTGCCACAACAATATTAGGTTCAACTAGGTATTCCTTATTACAATTGTGCAAAGATATTTAGGTTACCATCTAAATCTTTACACTTTACTACTGAAGTCAAGAGAATCTAGTGGCCATTCCATGCACCTAACATGTAGAGTCCATCTAAACTATCCAACCCAAGTATCAAAACCTCATGCCTAAAGTCAACAAAATTAGGCCACTAGCCCATTTTTAATCCCATGTACTTGAGGTCTAGGTAATCGAGTAGCTACTCAATTCTTTGCGCCTAACACCTAAAGTCAAGATAATCAAGTAGTTGTTTGATTTTGTGTTCCTCATGCTTTAGGACTAGAAAATTGGGTGGTTACCCAAATATGTGTTTTTTACCCTTAAGGTGCAACAAATTGGGTAGCCCATTAATCATCTTCATTTAGCGCATGAGATCCAAATAACCAAACGACCACCTATTTATGTGATACTCATACTTGAAGTCCGCATAATTGGGTGACTATTTGATTTTATGCACCCAACACTTATGACTTAAGGTGTTTGAAATTGAACACTATTTGATTATGTGGGCCCAATATCTTAAGTGTTCAAAATTGGGTGCCACCCAATTCTATGCACCTAACATGTCACATTCAAAGGCCAAAAAGTGGCCAATTTTGTGCAGCCAATGTGTGAAGTTTGAAGCTTAAATGATTGGGTAATCACTTGATTTGCAACAATTCAACCAAGGGGCATTGAAAATTATGTGGTTGCCCAATTAACTTCACCAAAAACCATCACTAGTGGGAAAAAAATGGTTTTTATGGCTAGTCTCTTGGATTGTGTAATCCAAAAAGCCATGTCATTTATGCCATATGCCACGTGCAATTGTATATGTTTAATAATGGATGCCATGTTTTCTAGTAGTGCATTGAGAATTGAAGGCTTGTTTGATTTGAAAAACCTTAGCCAAGAGGCATTATGCCTAATTCTCAACTTGGCGAAAAGGCCCAAAAAATGCAACAACCACTTAATTTTCAGCAATTCAACCAAGAGGTCGACGACATCATGAAATTCACAATTCTCACCAAATCAATTGGGAGGCACTGAAAATTTGATGGTCGTTTGATCCTCAACACCTCAAGTTCTCAAAAAATTAGCCAATCACTTAATTTTTAGCATATCAAGTTGGAGGCCCAAAAAATTGGGTGGTGACCTAAGTCTTAGCACCTTAGGTTGGAGGCCCAAAGAATCAAACAACACATAATTCATCTGAACTCAATTTAAGGAGCCCAAAAAATCGTGTGTCCTTATGACTCTCAATAATTTATCCAAGAACCCAAATAATTGAGCAATTGTTCGATTTTCAATAAGATATTTGGGAGGCCCAAAGAATTGAATTGTTATTAAAATTTCAACAACTTATTTAGGAGACACAATGAATCAAGAAATAGACCAATTTCCAACATTTTATCTAATATGACCAAAGAATTGAAAAGTCACTTCATGTCGAAGGCTCAAAAAATCAAGTGGTTGCCTTATCAATGCTTCACATTTGAAGTTTGAAAAATCAAATATTATTATGATTCTTAAGGCCTTGAACCAAAGGTGTTGAAAATTAGGTGTAATTTTGTGGACCTTAGGTTGAAATTACATTTATTAAACACATTTTGATAATAACATTAAATAGTTTTTAGATCACACTTATTAAACATTTTTCTATTGTTAAAGTTGAACTTCTCTACCACAACGTTTCTATTTTATCAATTCCTTATAGTGGGTAAAGGTCAATGAAAACACTAACCTATATATTGAGTTTCTATTAGAAATCCATAAGCAATAGGAAGACTTAACCGTGTTAATGGTTAACAACAAACAACAACACAAGGAGATAACAAATAATAAAAAAGATGTAACTAGAAAGATAAAATACGTAACTTACATATTGTGGTTGAAAATATTTGTGAAAAAATCACAAGATACACCTTGAGGACTTTGTTTCATGGCTAGATCCAATAAGTTACAAAAGTAACTTTAGTATAATTCAACTCACAAGATGTTTTTGGGTTTTCAAAATATGTTTTGAAAGACCAATTCCATACACACCTTGAACTTTCAAATGTTCATTTTCCCACTTCATCTTCTGAAAAAATATTATAATTCCATTTTTAATTGTTCGTTTTTATTATTATTTTCAAGCAATGTCACTCCCAATTAAACCATGTTACTATATGGAAGAAACAAAAAACCTTAAACCAATTGCAAAATGAATAAATTTACTATAATGACATTGGATAGACATGCAAAAACATATTAACTACACCTTGGACAAACATCTAAAAACACATTGAACTACAATTGCAATTATAACACTAAAATATAGATATGCAATATGATGAAACATTGTATGAAAACTTGTCAATGCATAATGTGTAGCTTTTGTTTTTGTATTTCAATTCTTCTAATGCATATGAAAAAAATAAAATAGGAATCACAAACATAATTTGGTTAGAAACCCTCCCAAAATTAGCTACAAAATTAAAAACTAGAAATTGAATTGTTAGTGAAGCACTAAAATTGCCTACATGAAAATATATGCCGAACACCTAAACAAGCTTTACAACCTCTTGGTACGTTGGGAGTGAATTCTACTATAGTGCAATTTAGGTGTAGTACATAATTTGAATTAACAAGAATTTGAATTGCTAGTTTTACAAGATTTTAAATTACCTTAAGTTTTGTTCAAAACCCTTTTGCAAGAACCTAAAACAATGAACAACTTAAAAGATAGCACAACTTACTTTGTAAACTAGAGCCATCTTTTTCTCTCTTTTTTCGATTGATTTAAAAATACCTCTAAGCTTCATTGTTGCCAAAATGAAATCACAAATTGCCGCCTCAATCCTATCATATTATTTCCCATTATAACATTTTTTACAAAAATTCTCTCTAGCTATTTCATTTTTTTTTCTTGCATGTCTTCTGCCTCTATCTTAAACTATAATTAAGAAAATGGAAGTGGAGATGCACTCTCCAAATAATGATGGAACATCTTTACATACTTCCACAAGCAAGATATGATGTTGAGAACATGTCAACATTCATTTTTTGAAACCTCGATCAAGATTTTTTAAGACATGAACATCCTCCTACTTTTAACCTATACAATAATGGACTTTGTTTTCGACCTAGATACAATGGACTCTTGAGAGAATTTTAAAAAATTAACCAAAATTTGAAATGAATAAAATGACAACATTATGTTTACCTTATTACTTGACAACAATGTTTATTTGGGTAAATTTTCACATTGTGACAATAACAAAATAAACATTGCAAATTCTACGAAGGATTTTTTTTTTAAAAATACAAAAAAGTCACCAAATTTCGAGGAAACAAAGTTAGAAATCATTTGATTTAGATATTGAATTCCTATATTTCACCAAAACTAAGCAAGATTCCCACATATTGTCATATTTGAACTCTAGCCAACTTTAGTTCATTCCTCTAGTGGTTGATCATTAGTCCACCTACTTAACAAAATTGAAAATAACCATGTTTGACATTTTGACATTAATTTTATTATTTTCAAAAATGTGGAAGTTTTTAGATTTTTTTTCAAATAAAAAATATTTGCAAAGGAAACTATTGGATCTTCAAGAATATTTTATTTGTTGAAATGAAAATTTAGAATTTAATTAATTAAAATAGACATATGTTGAAGTTGCCAAGGTATTACAATATATTATGCTAAGTTTCAATAGGTAATTACAAATGGGTTTTTGGGGGAAAACCCTAAACCCTAAACCTTACTTTAAGTTGTACAATATTAGGGGTGAAAACACACTAAGGTGCAACACTTTTAGGCACATGTGTAAGTCCATTATTGCCTAAATTAACACTACAAAGGTAGTGAGAAGGCATGCTACTTTAAATCACATAAGTCATTTTATAATTTATCATTAAAAATTCATTATAAAAAATTTCAACCCTAGTTTACCTTATGGAAAACTTAAATTTGAAAGATGAGCTTTTAAATTATTACTTTTAAAAAATAAAAGACTTAATAAGAAAAACCATATTCAAGGTACATAGACAAATTTGGTCATCAAAATCCTTCCAAAAATTGCTCCTAATCAATGTTACCAAATCAAATTACCATTGAGTCCTTTACTCACTAAAAAACATTAAATATGAAGGTGCATGGAGTCCATATTCATTGATTGTGGATTATTATAAGTTTTTGGATACTCCTTTGAAAGTCAATTTTGTTATGGCTATTCAAAAACTATTCATGAAATTCATACAATGCGATTATATTTTATACAAAATTGTATTTTTGAATTTTTCATCATTTTAATCAATTATATATAATCACATGGCCAATTACAAATCCCAAAATCTTGCAAAATTGCTTTGTGACAACATTTTATGGACAATGTACAATGTGCTTTCACCCTTAGACCTTGTCAAGTTTTTGGAAACCTTAGGCCTTAAATGTTGTGAAATGGTTCTTGGAAACACAAAGTCATTCCTTTGACTTCGAAATCATCGTGCTTTAGACATTATACATTTAACACAATACTTTAAACCCTACCCTAGACCCTATAAATAAATAAATAAATAAATAAATGTTGGTTGTACAATATTGGACCTTGTGAGTATGTCCTTGGAAACATAAATCAATTCCTTTAACTTCAAAGTGCTAAACTTTTGTACTTTCATATTTATAATATAGTCATATATCCATTCATTAATAATAAAAATTTAATTTACAATGATACAATGTACAAAATCATCTTTTAAGAAGATTCAACCCATTTTACATTAATGAATATGTTTATGATATGTTCATGTGCATGTATGATCACAAAATAAATTGGTGATAAATGTTTTACAAAATGATAAATGATATTTAATGCTACAATGATGTCATTTTCATAAATTTATAATCATAAATGAAACTTGTTCTTTTACCCCTATTATTATAAACACTCAAGTTATAGACATTATATTACCACAAAAAGACATTGGAGGTTTTGGCATAAAATAAAAAAGCCCCCCAATTATTCAATAATTAATAATTTAAATTGCTAGAGTAATGGGTTGCCATTTGATTTTAAAAAATTTCGAATCATAAGGTCTAAAAACTAGGTGGCCACTTGATTATTTATTTTCCTAGTTGTAATGTATGAAAATCAAATGGTTGCCTAAAAACTTTTCCCCAATTATAATGTTTGAAAATAGAATGACTACATTATTCTTCTTATTTCAATGTTAATATTGTTGGATGTTTGCCCACTTTCTTTTTCCTCAAAGTTGAAATTGTTGTGGCAAGCAAATGGTTTTTCTACCAAACAAGAGTGGGAAAATCTATATAGGGGTGAAAACACATTATGAGTGAGCCACTTTTCACCACTTTTCACCCAAAAAAATGATGTATAACAATTATGATAAGTATGCAGTAAGTTGAAATCCTGATGACATCTTTTGAAAACCTTAAACATAAGGAAAAAAAACTTTAAAATGTGCATGACAACATTTTGGAACTTAAAGTTCATTTTGAATCAAAGTGAAGCTTGATCCATTGGCTAAATGAAGAGGATTGGATAAAATCAATGTGCATAAAGTATATAATATATATATTTTTAATGGCCATAGGGAGGATGTTTGTGATTCATGACACATTACCAAACCAAATTATTAATAATAATAAAAAATATATACAATGCCCACCTATAAAATATTTTTAATTTTTTTAAGATAATGGTTTTTTTTTTCAAAAAAAGAGTTGATTATGCATGTATTGTTCAAAAAACACATTTTTTGAATGAATTTTCAACCAATTTTTTTTAATTTCTAAATGGTCCTAAATTTGTTGATGTATATCAATGTCATTCACCACAAAAAAATTCACTACAAAGCTCCACCCATAACCTTAGTTTTGAAGTATATTTGTAATTTTTCATACAATGTAACGTATTTATTCGACACAAATATATTTCATATGTTCAAGTTTGTAAATTTTTGTTGGAGTTTCTTTTTTAAAAAAATATTTCAAGTTTTAAGCTAATGCAATATATTTGAAATGAACAAAATAAATCCAAGATGTAATGTCCACATGTACAAAAATAAACCAAATGCATAATTTTTGTTTTTGTGACTACAATTGGGGGGGGGGGGGGTGGTGTAATGTGTTTTCACCCTTTTCAATGGCACTTAATTTTTATTTAAAGCTAACAAGTGGAAGACTTTTGCCATCAAGATCATGGGATTGAACTTCCATGAGTTGAACTTATTTCCCATCCAGCTAGTGAATAGATGCTCTTGTTTATGTTCATTTTAAAAATACATTCCTTGAAGGAGTTGGTGTGATTTCATGCATGTTTTAATACATTTATTGTTGGTTTTCATTTTCATTGTAGATGTCAAAGACACTCATATTTGAAACTTATCAATGTTAGGTGATGTTGGATTGTCAAACAAAAATATTATTGGCCTAGATGATTTGGACATAAAAGACATTGTTGATTGCCTTTTGGGCTTAGTTGATGTTGTTGAGTTTGACATGTCTTCTTAAAAGGACCTAAGGCACATGATGTCAAAAGAGGACTATGGGTTGTCTATCAAAGGAGGGAATTATGCTTGCCCAATGGTGGGAGTTGATTTGCATTCCCACAATGAGGTTCATCTTGATGAAACATTGGACGTGCCAATAGTCTAAACAGTGAAGGTCATTATATATAGGGGCTAATTGATGAGGGATATGAATCTAACCACAATGAACTTCTTGAAATGATCTTTGAATGTTTATCTTCAAATGGTTGGGGAAATTTTGGTTTTCATTATTATGATGATATATTTTGTAATAACATATTTATTCAAACACTTGGATATCTGCATAAGGAAGTCATAAGCTTGGAATCTAGTGTGAGGACACCATCCCCACCGCTTGCCCCAAATGTCAAACTTTATATTTTGATAGTTAAAGAATTGACAATGGAAGCCTTTAACATTACTTTGTTTAGTTAAGAAAAAAGACATTTAGATGTTCTCAAATTGGTACCTTTTGGAAATCTTCATGGATCTCCTTATTATGTTGATTTAAGGACTTTAAGGTGAGTCATCTACACATATTTTTTGACTTGAAAGGTGTATTTGTTGGGCAACAATATTTATCAATTAATCATTTGCTAATTCCCCCACATAACAAACTTCAATATCATGTCATCAACAAGATGGTTATTTTGAAGTATGACTAAAAGAATTCCTCAAAAGGTGCATAGAACAATTTATTATATATATATGGTTTCCGACTTTGCCCCACAAGATAAATATGTACTTGAGGAACGTTGTTGAAGGAACATGAATAACTATAAATCCACAAAGATCATTGGCCAAGATTATTGGACATAATTTTCCTTTTAATGCCATTTTCATTGAGTCACGCAAAAGACAAAAAAAATGAGAATTACATGGTTGGGATGTGGTGTGAAAAGAGGTAGTATAAAATCTGATCGAATCCTGGGTTTTGCGTCAAGCGACTCAGTGTGGTGGCACTCCATAATGGACTGCATAGAATTGCATGGCTTTTCCTTTGAGCTATGCATTGGATTGGGTATGGCGGCTTGTATTGATGAAGGGAGATGGCAAGTCGGCGAAAGGAGGATCGGATCAAGATGACAAGGAAGATTTTGGGGAGGCTTCTGGGAGAAGCAACGGAGGTCCGAGAAAAAAAGATCAGAGGACCGTTTTGAAAAAAAGATTTTTTGGCTGTGTAGAAGATAGAATCGAGATAGCTAGAGAAAGTATCAGGCGGTTTTGGGGAGAATCGATAGAAGAAAATACTCTGTAGTCAGGAGCGAGGCTTAGTTCTTTTTTTTTTCCGCTGCGTTGGGTAAATCTAGTCAAGCATCTGCTGCAGATGAACTTCAGGAGAGAGAGACGATGAGAGGTTTAAGCTAGATTGTTGAAGTTCTGTGATTTGGGAGAGAGCTTGTGCTCTCGGGTGTAATTACTTGGTGAA
>Ga0209611_10005482_pt1 | contig 21229 bp, 13 predicted proteins | sample S1TSphgellanicum_3_FD_187693 | JGI IMG/M metagenome (GOLD analysis project Ga0209611, IMG submission 187693) | Host-associated microbial communities from peat moss isolated from Minnesota, USA - S1T2_Fc - Sphagnum magellanicum MG (SPAdes) (version 2) | ecosystem: Host-associated > Plants > Peat...
GGGGGGTGAGTGAAGGTTGATTTCTTCTCTCTAGGATAATACCTAGTAGTAGGTAGTTAAGAGTAGCAAGCACTACCTATTGTTTTAGGGGGTGGGAAGGGGAAGGGGGAGGTGAGTGAAGGTTGATTTTCTTCTCTTTAGGATACTACCTAGTAGTAGGTAGTTAAGAGTAGTAGGTACCACCTATTGTTTTGGGGGGTGGGGGGAGAGTAAAAGTTGATTTCTTCTCTCTAGGATAATATCTAGTAGTAGGTGGTTATTAGGTACCTAGTAGTGGGAATCCAAAAAAGATACTTACTTACACACAAGTGTGAGTTCCTATTATTGTTTTTAGGGTTTTTTCTTTTCTTTTCTTGTTTGGTGGGTGGGATATATTTATTTATTTTTTATTTTATTTTATTTTTCCAACAGCAAAGCTGGGTTTGGGCAGTTAGGAAATGCACTGTTTGTAGGTTAGGCGGTTACGCTTGCACAATTCTAGTGCTAATAAATACCCTCCTTTGCCTCCCTCCCTCCCTTCTCCTCCCACCTTGTACAGCCCAACAAAGAAAGCTTGGGCAATGGGTACAAATACTATTGTACTACCCTCCTCCCCCCTTTCTACCCCCTTCCCCAAATAGTTACACTTTGCTAATTAGCTTACTTTACCCTAGGGTCAGCTTCCTCATTAAGTAATTGATTACTTTACCCTAGTGTCAGTTTTGTTATTAAGTAATCCTTAAAATAGTGAAATTAATTTTCATGAAAATATGATGCTAAGGTGTGGAAAACCATCATAATTATTGCAGGCTATAATCTGAATAATTTCATTCCTCATATAACAATATCATAGTTGATCATAATTTTTTTAATAATTATTTATTTATTTATTTCTCTTGTCAATGTGGAAGCTAACCCTAGGCTATTGTCACTTTCTAGGTCCCTCTATTATTTCATCCACATTCATGAAGGTTATAAGTGATGAGAAAATAGCGCTCATCTAAAGGACGAATCAAAAGGTGACACATCTACAAGATGTGCCTTCCCCTTGATTATCATCCTTCTATGTTTTTGGCTACACATTGAAAACCAAATACAAAAATTTGGCAATTTTTACTTTTTTTTCTCACTTTTGGCTATTGAAAACCTACAAAATCAATCCATTTATTATTTTTTTAATTTCTCTTTTAGCTAAATTATCGCCGGTAAATAAAAGGCTGGACCTCTCCATGTGCCAGTTATAAGCATTTGAAAAAGCAATTAACCCTGAGAAGCTTTGGGTGAGGGCCAGTGTTCCATTTTTTGAGGGATCTTTTGTTTTGAGAACAATCTTCATTTTTTGGTAGATTGCTTGGTCTGTCTGAAATTTGTGCCAAATCTGTACCTTAGGTAAGGCCCTTCCTCGGACTAGGCCATTACCTTACACTTTACATAGGGTAAGGCCCTCAACAAAGGCTTTACCAACATGGGGCCAAGCTCTTACTTTGATGATGGCCATGTCTTGGGCTCCCATTTTACTTTGCCCTGGTCATTTTCACCATTAAACAATCTTCAAAATAATGAAATCGACCATCCAACATGCTCCTTACATAGCTTGCTTTAGCCAATTCACCATTTGTTTCCTAGCTTGGCCTTCACCACAAGCCATCATAACATTAATTCTCTCTTACCATGGCTTGCTATGCAAGAAATTTTCTCAAATGTAGGATGCTTGTGATCTATTGCAACGACAACCTACTTTGGAAAAGTTTTAAAATTTTGATGCTTTGACAAGTGACCAAAGAGGTGCTAACAACAAGTAGCTAATTCTATAATGCCTTTGCCCTAGAATGCATGGATATTATTTAACTTATGTGATTATATTGTTGAACATAATCTAACAATTTGAATGCAATGTATATTGGCTTGTGATTGATCCAATATGCTTCAACAACTCCTGACATACATTGTGGGATCGATGTAATTGTCCACATGTGATCAATATGGGTATCATAAATTGTTGTGATTTCTTTAAACTGAAGTTCCACTAAATAATGATTCATAAAAAATTTTAATTCATTTGGTTGTGTTGAGTTTTGGTCAACCATGTCGATTTGAAATCATCCATTATTATGGCTGGATAATATGCCAACATTAGGTTTAAAAGCTTTTGAAGTTGATTTATGAATGTTGAAAATAACATTTTGAAGGTTTATGTATGGCTATTACATGTATAGTTTTTTGTGTATTTGTATTGAATGTTATTGTAATGAATTCAATTTTCAAATTACTAAATGTTTCATGTGATGATAATGTTGTGAATTTGTCATATATTATCATTGTGTCATTTCATGCATATACGTTTATGCTTGAATATTTTCTTGGATCAATGAAAGAAATAATTTTGATGTTTGTGGATTGAAATGTGTTTCATTGAAACATAATATATGAAATGTTTTCATATTGTAATCAAGGAAGACATCATTTTTGTGTAATGATAGTAATCTAGTGTTAAGAGAACAAATAAGAACATGTGATTGACCAAATGTATGTGGTGTAGGAATTAGGACATACCATCATGCAATCGTTTGTAATCGATGCATTTTTATAGCAACACTTGGGTCGATTTGGAAATTTTTCATTTGTAAAGGTTTAAGGAGGTAAAGATTTTCTTTGTTCTTAATACAAAAAAATGTTATATATGTGAAACCATGTTTATATACTCCATTGGGATCAAAAGCCAAGTGATTGAATCTTAATCCTTGTGCTCGATGTATGGTGCATGTTGCAACTAATTGAATAGGAAATTGCATCCTTGTTATAGTATGAGTTGAATTTGAACCAATTTGGATATATTTAAATATGGATTCTATAGATGTCCATGTGGAATGTATTTTGTGTTCATAGAAGTGTGCATTTTTTGTTCTTGTCAATTGATCACTTTTAAGGTTATTAAACAAAATCCATATGACTTTTTGTGAGTAAGCTAATTTACTTGAAATTTGGAAAATCCCATTTACACCATTTACCAAGCCATCATGTGTTGAATAATTACCAACACAAATGTTAAAATGATTTAAAACATGTATCATGATGTTTATCTTTTGCATGAAATATGTACACATCTCCACCACTTTGTAAAAAGGTTGATAGATTGTGTTTAAACATTGTCTCATCTATATAAAATAAATATGGAAAATTCGGATCTTCAAGTGTGTATGAAAAAATTAACTATTTATTGTACATATGTCAAATTATGATTGTGTGGAAATTCGAAATCGGTTTAATATGTTGATGAATTGTTCATCACTATGGTACATGACTTGTTTTAATTCATAACATTTAATATTTTCCATCCAAAAATTTGGTGCTAAACTATCAATATTATTCATATTGGTTTTGAAATTTTTTATGTCATGAACATGTTGAACTTGATAAAAAATCACCTATAATAATGACATCAAGATTTCTAAAAACAATTTGTGCATATGTTTAATCGACCGTTATCAAAGGTCAATGAATTTTAATATCCTCTTGCTTATCAAAGATATTTCATTCAACACCATCAACTATAATTGGTCACATTTTTTTATCAAAGTATATAAGCATTTTGAACCTAAAGATTGCAAATCTTTACAACTAAGAGGAATTTGACTTGAATGAATTGTGGTTCCATGAATGTTAAATGCTACTTCTTCAATGTATGCCACGAATAATGTTTTTTTTTTAGATGGATCTAATTGAGAATGTTTATTATAAAAATGTAATAGACCTTGAATCAAAAGCATTAACATGAAAGTTTTACTTGTACCAACACCACTAGTAATGAACAAGTGAAGTGGTTCATTTGGATTTTTTTCCTAAACATAACGTCGTCAATATAAAACATTCATTGAACACCATCAACTATAATTGATCATATTTCTTTATCAAAGCATATATTAATAATAAACTCAAAGATGGCAAATATGTATAATTAAGAGGAATAGAAAGACTTGAATGAATTATGGTTTCGTCAATGTTAAATGCTATTTTTTCAATGTATGTCATGAGTATTGCTTTCTTTTTAAACGGATCTAATTCGAGATGTTTGTTGTAAAAATGTACCAAACCTTGAATCAAAAGCATTAACATTAATTTTTTACCTTTACCAACACCTCCAATAATGAACAAGTGAAGTGGTTCATTTGGATTTTGTTTTCTCCTAAACATAACATTTTTGCAATCAACTTATTAAACATTATGTAGTTCAATTTTATTTTTTTTATGCTTTGGGTTTCAAAGTTTGTTCTTAATCAAACACATCTTCAAATGCCTACTTCATCAAGCATTTTTTAATGTTTCAAAAAGAATATTTTTCATGTGCCAATCCATAAGTTAAATAAATCATAATAACCCAATGGTGATAGAGTTGGTTAAGGATTTAAAATGGCATTCCAGATAACTTTACAAATATTTCATTGGTTTTTTAAATGCATTGTTTCATGTGCATGGTCATAGGTTCTAAAGAAAGATTTTGACCATTGAAGATTTCAACAATTATGGATTTCCTCACCAATGTCAACTATGTTATACATCAAAAAATTATTTAAAACATGTGATGTAATAAAATCAAAATTTGTTCAAGCCTTCATAAGAGTGAATTTGTTGCATTTATCACAATTTGTAATACAAAATATGGTGATGGGTCTAACTTTACACATCATGAGACCATTTTCAATATATGTTGCATTGAGCTTTAATTGTACAATGATATCTTTATTAACAGGTTTTTGTTTTTCAAATTTGTAAGACCTTGAACAATGATTGATGTGCCATGTGTTACATATCATTGGTCTTTAAATTATGTAGGCATTATATTCATAATATTTCATGGTTCAACATTATATAATTTAAGTCCCATTGCAAATCATTATTGTTTATATTAGTCCTTTAAGGACTTGAATCATGTCCATTTATCCTCTATCATGATTCTAGCCTTGGGTTTGTGATTAGAGGTCAACAAAGAGGGTAAATGCATGGGACAACACATAGACTCAAAATTATCAAAAAGTTTAAAAAGTCATGGATATTTTATGTGGCTTGGTAGGAATTTGAAAAATATATTAATGAAAGAAATCTACAATTAAAGATGGTTCACATCTTAATCTATCAATATGTTTTGAAATGATTACACATATGAATTATTTAGTCATCAATAGAAATTTGTTTTTAAGTTGTAAAGAATTGTCACATATTTAAAATAATTTCAAAATAATTAAGAACTATTTACATATTTTTAGTCATAGAATTCAGATTATATGATATTTTAATATTCAATAGTTATTGTGTTATGTTAATATGCTGATGATAATTTTTTTCAAGTTGTGATTTTTTTTTTGGGATTGTAAATGGGCTAATTATTTTTTTAATCATTCTACAAAATAACAAGATTTTTTTAATTAATAAAAAATGGTATGATATTGTTGTTCAATAAGGTGTTATAAACAACTTATATGAAATCAACGGTGTAAATGTACACAAAATGACTATTAATATGAATTAAGGGCATATTAATGTTTTATGTAAAATATTTTAATAACAAAACCCTTGGTACAAGAAAAGGAAACTAAATCCAAACTTTTTGGGAAAATTTATGCCACTCTCTCCATTGACCTTTCTCAAGCCAAGGTGGATGGAGTGTTCAATGTTTTTATGTGTTTTTTCACTTGTCACTTGGATGTAATCTTGGTAAAGTATACTAAAAAAGTTGATAAATTAAATGTGAGTTTTTAAATGAGACAATTTTAAACTTATGTAAAGAAAGTAGATCCAAAATATATTCAAGTTTCATTATGAAACCATTTTTTGTTCCATTGAATTTATTATAAGTTGAATAAAAATTGTGAAAAGATTTGGAATAATAAATGTAAAAAATAATTACTTTTGAAATGAACTAGTCAATATGGTGTTCAAAATGATTTTATCATTAGAAAAATAAATAAATAAACACATTGTACAAAATTAAAATATGAATATCATTGCATATTTAAACAATGAATTGAAAAAAAATTGTATTTTTTCCATGTTAAACATATTTGACACATACTTGAAATAAATGTTGCATTGCAACAAATATATTTCAAAAGCGAATTGCTTTTAGAAAATCCTACTTGAAAATTAATGCATAGTCTTGAAAAAATATTTGTCTTTGATCATTATAGTAAAAATATTGAATGCATAATAATTATGAGGGGTTTTGATGTTGTCTTCAAAACTCAATCTAGGTGTAGTATACTCAAATTGCTCTTCTAAGTCTTCTTTCAACTATTGCAATAATTCCACAGGTTGACAATAATGGGTTTAATCAAATCCATCAATTTTTTAATGTTGCATTTTAGTGCAACCAACCATTGATTATGACTTGGGACCAATGGAATCCCAATAGAATTCATTGAAATCAATACATTTTGGGATTTTCCCTAATCCTTACAACCATATTTATTTTCATTTGTTTGGCAAAAGTTTGGTTTTACCCACACACTGCATTAACTACAAGGCATTTCATTTCAATTGTTGGTACATTAGATACATTGCTCAAACCGTGGCCAAGTTTTGTACCAAATTTGTGCTTTCAACTTGTTACAACCGGTGCCCAAGGAATGTAACTATTGGATCTTGCATCATAAAACTCCTCAAAATACAATTCATTTTCACTTTTTAAAAAAAAAGGTTGCTGATGTTTTCTGCCACAATGCATTTGCCCATTTAAGTTTGAAGTTAGCCATTATTATACACTATGATATGCTAATGAATGTGGTGTTGTTGGTCGTTATTGTACACAACCATTACACCAAAACATAACATCCATGATTAAGACATATTGTGACTAATGTTCAAACCTAGTCATGGAGTGATATAACCCAATCATATGTGATTTTAATCATGATTATAGGACTTTTAGCCTCATATGACTATGATATTACAATTACATGACACATAATCATAAAACGTTGCTAGCTTGAGTAAATAGGTTAAGTAAAAAGGTTTAAAATATATAGGTAGACCTTGAATAGGCCTAAATAGACATATTAAGTCCCAACCAACCCCTAAATATAAGCTTAGATGGATTTAAATTCTTCCTAAAAAGTAACCTTTAGATAGGATTAGGTATATATCCTAATAGAATTAAATTAAACATAGTTTAATTTAATTTAATTTAACCCAATCCTAGTTTAATTTAATTTAACCTATTTAAAGCTAATTTACCCCAAGTAGCCTAGTTTATTTTAAATAACTTTATCTATCCTAATTAATCTTATGTTAGCTTAATGTGCCATATTTTAACATATGTAATTTAATTTAGTTTGATTTAACCAAATGTACCAACTTTAACAACCTTTAGTTCCCACCAAGTTTAGCCAAATTTATTCAAATTTAGCCAAATAGATAACCAATTTTAACTAAAACAATAATAGGATTAGCCAAATTATTCAATTTCAGCAATAATTAATCAAATTTAATTAAAACATTTATAGGTTTAGCCAACTTTAGACAAAATCATATAATTTACTTTTTAAAAAAAAAATTAAACCAAGCTTTAAAAAATTTCACCCAAGTTTATCAAAATATTAAAAAAATAATCCTAATTTAACAAAAATAACCTATTTTAGTCCCATTATTTTAAGCAAAACTAACCAAAATTAACCAACTTTAGTCTTAGTCAAGTCAAGTTTAATCAAAATATTTTAATTTAATAAAAGAACTTTGTTTAACCAAAATAACATGATTCAGCAAATTTATGTTATTTTAGCCAAATTTATTTATGGGTTTAGGCTTCATAAGTTTACAACATATTAAATTTATAAAATGACGTTCTAAAATTTGTATTAAATATAATTAACACAATTTTAAACTATACTTTTATTACAAAATACTTGTTATGTTATGTGTGTGTATATATATATATATTAAATGTGCAGATTTTCCTAAATATAAAACTATAAAAAGTTGAATGAATGAAACAAAAGTACAATTATAATGTTATACTAAGTGTTGGATTATAATAAATATGATATAATAAATTTATATATATAATAATATATGTATTACATATACATATTATATAATATGTATATAATAATATTTTAATACTTATGTATTGTATGCATATTAATATACACATACATGTATGTGTATATTAATAAATTATCTATAAAATTATGTTATGTGTATATAGTATGGTACATAACATATATAAATGTATTCATATTAATAATATTATATTATAATCATATGTCAGAATTAAAAGAAATTAAAAATATTATAGGTTTTATATTTAAGTTATACATATATTTATTAAAAGTTTGTCATGTATTGAAACATAACTCATATGTTAAAAGTTTTGAAATTCATAAGTGATTTTCTATGTTCAAAATTTGTTGTTTGAAGTTTTAGTTGCTGCATATATGTAGATTATGCTTTAAAGTTTAATAATCCATATTCAAATTTTCATTTGAGTAAATATTGAAAAATAAATTATATTTTAAAATTTGTGTTTTTTTTTTACATTGAAACATTGAAAGATGATAAATCCTATATGTGGTTACATTGTTTCACATCTAATGTGGTATGTGGATGACAAAGGCATTGCACTAGTTTGAATAGGTTTATGGACCAAAACTAGATTCTAGCATGTTGACCTAGTTTGACCATGTTGATTATGGTCAACATTGGGGTATGTTGATTGATTGTTTGTATAATGTATGTATGGCATTAATATGGTGTCATTTGTTTTTATACTATTTGTATACAAATAATACATATATGATATATAAATAATTCTGAATTAAATTAAATGAACAATTATTTAATAAAATGAATATGGGTTCATCCATGGTTAGGGTTCCAAAAAGGAGTGTCTAACTATAAAAGGACTTCAAATGGCAATTTTAGATTTTCTTAATGTCTATAATATTACATCTATGGTGTATTTTTGTGTTTTTATAATTAAAGTATTGAAAAAAAATCTATAAAAAAAATCCAACAATTATTGAATGTTGTGTAAAATTTCTTTTGAATCCTTTGACTAATTTATTGTCAAGTGTCCATATTACAGTTTTTTGTTAAAGGAATGCATAAAATGATGCAATTGATTTCAAACTTTTTATATAAGAAAACCATGCTTCCTTTTTTGTAACTACATGTTCATTATGTCAATTTCATGAAAAAAAATCAAATGAAAATTTCAAAGTTTTGAAATTTTGAAGCAAATGGCTACAAGGGAAATGACTCCTTTATTAAATAATTTGACCACTTTTATATATCCATTAGGTTCAAAACATGTAGCTTTAGATGCACATCACATGTGCAAGAAATAATAATGTGCAAAACGTGTTTAATTGATTTTAGAAGCCCATTGTTTCATTTTATGTTTCTGCTTGCAAACCAAAATATTCTTGCACAATTATATATACATGTGAAAAATCACCATCACCACATGAATTATCTTATATTGGACTATTCAATTTTTCTCACTAAAATTTGTTTTCTATAAATGTTATTTGTAGAAAATAGTTCTACAAAAGTTCTAGAGTTCTTTTTCCTTTTTCTAATACCCTAACCATGAATGGACCATATGAAAAAAAAAAATCAAATATATTCAAATATTAATAAAATTATAAATATATAATATAATTTATGTAAATAGATTATATTATATTATATACAAAAAATCAATATATTATATAATATATATAAATAAAATTTTATAGTCATGTAATCACTAGTGGCATATATGACTACAAACCCAATCATGAATGTAGTCATATATCCATCTTTTTGGTGTAATGCATGATACATTGGTGGATGTGGTCCAAGTGGGTATGCAACATACCCATGTTGTTATTAGTTATATATTGAATATTGGCCAAATGGACCATGGGTGTTTGGTTGCAAACCTCCTCTTGGTGGTTGTAAGGTGCTTATGAAATTTTTTCCTAGCTGGGAGCTTAAAGCATATACTAGTGTTGATGGAAATTAAACCCCACATACCCTCATGCCCATTTCATTGGACCATGAAATGTCCATGGTTCAACAAACTCCATTTTGTTCCATCAAGTTGCTATCATAAATTCCTACAAAAGTTTGCAACATACATTGCAACAAAATATAATTTTGCACAATCATCGGTTTAGGGTGAGCCATAGGCTTCCATTTTTCCACCCCACCTATATTGTAGTTTTTAGCAAAGACTTGCCAAGGTTTCTTTTTCTCTTGGATGGAGTTGTGAGGTCTTCGTCTTTGGCATTGTTGCTAATTCTTTCATCTCCGGGGGGGGGGAGGAATCCTCATCAAGGTCCAAAGCCTCATTGGGCCAAGATCATCTCCATCTAGATTTAATCATTTTGGGCTCCCTTCAAATTCACCCATATTTTGAACTTCTCTACTTGTGATTTTGCTATTACGACATGGGGGTTTTAATAGTTGTTGTAACACTTTGTAATCCCTTTGGTGTAACTATTGATTCTATGTGCTCTCGTAATTTGTGTAACAAACCTTATTTCATCTAACCCAGATTTCATAAACATTTAAATATCATGATCATCGAGCAACTGTAATCCATCAATTCCCAAAAGAACTTATTAGACACAAATTGTAAATCATTAGTTTTTAACACAAGCAAACTTGGTTCAAAGCATATTTTTCTCAAAAAACCTTGATTTTGAATTATTGCCATTCTTGGAATGGGTTTTACCAAACCATCTTAAACAAGTATGCAAACTCTATAATATATTATTTAGTATTTTTTTATTGTTAATAACCCTTTGACTTCTTCATTCCTCATATGGGTTTTCAAACAATTGCTTTTGATTGCTAGAACAATATGCTCATCCCCATAAAACATATATCATCAACAAGTACCAACAAAAAACAAACCAACATCAATATTTGTTTAGGTTGATTATTGCATGGTCATTTCCCAAAATGATGCACCTTGATGAACATGCTTCTTTTTGTTGAAACAAAAAAACATTTAAGCATGGAAACGGAATGAAAGAAGATTCTCTAGTGGTTTCAAAGTAGCATAACATATGTGTGCAAAAAAAACAAACTTCTGTGAAGGAGTTTGGTACAAAGTCATGTGAGTTGTGAAGCATGTGAACAAACCCCCATTTCAAATGAACCTTGATTTCTAAGGTAACATGTGGAATATATGGACTCATCATTTTTTTTGGGCAAATAAATTTTGTATAAAGTCAATCTATTGTTTATATATATATACCTTCATCCTTTCTTTACCAATCATATGCAGCTCATCCATCATAATCTAGTTGTCCAAAATAACCATATGGGACAATGAGATTAATTATCCATTTTGGTGGAAAGAAAGTAGTGAAAGGAACAAGAGAGAATGGTTATCTATGTTCCTTTATTTCCAAGAAAAGTAAGAATTATTGTGGGTCATTTTTAGTCCAAAAAAAATTTAAATTTGTGTGGGGACGTTCCTTGTGGTTGAATACCATGAATTTTGATTTGTTACACTTGACTTTGTTGGGAAAGAAAAAAAGAAAAAATCCATATGGGATAATTAGATTAATTAATTATCCATTTTGGGAAAGAAAGGAGTTCAAAAGGAACAAAAGAAATGGTTTTTTTTGTTCCTTTCTTTTTAAGAAAAGTAAGAATTCTTGTGGGGTCACTTTTGGTCCAAAAAATTTAAATTTTGTGTGGGGTCCCTTTTGGTTGAATATTACCATGAATTTTGATTTGTTACAGTTGACCTTGTTGGGAAAGAAATAAAAGGAAATTAACCATATGGCACAATGAAATTAATTATCCATTTTGGCATTAAAAATGTTTCATGGAGTTTTTTTTTGGCTCTTGTATATATATATATATACATTTTGAGGTTGAAATCTTCTTTGCAAATATATATCCTCACTTGCTTGCTAGCACTCTAAACTTTCCTCACAACTTAGAGCTATGTAGTTGTCTACATGTTAGCAAGCAAAAACACTTGCAACATCTTTGTTTTCCTTGACAAAATTGCTCGTGAAGTTTGGATATATGTTACACTAATGTATTATTTTCACTAATAATCTCTTTTGCCAAATGCATGTGCCTTCTTGGCATCTTGTTGTATGACTGAAACAAAGAAATTATGTCACTTGGAACCATTCAACATTTGAATAGCTTGTGGGATATGCTTAATATTTTGCTTGTTTTGAAGCCAAGATGTGATGAGTTGCCCAAATCTTGAAAAGGTTTTTTGAGCATAGAAGAAATGTGAAAGCTTCATTAGTGGTTGTATTCAAGGGGCTTCCATTTTCTCATTCACAATTGTTGATAATTTATGGTGTTTAATACATCACTTTCCCCTTTGTCCACAACAGAAATAATAAAACAAAAGGTTTATGTCATTGTTGCATTTTTTAAGGTTAAGAATACTAATAATGTGTTTTTCCTAGACATGTTATATTCATTTTTCTCCTTTGTATCTTTTGATATTTTTTAGCCTCTTGGAATTTGTTATTGGTTTCATATTCAATTGTTTGGTTTTTTGCTTATATTGCTCAATTGTTTTTTTGTACTTGTCCACCACATGCCTTTTGATAATAGTTCATTTGAAAATCTCTTTAATTGTTGCATTATATGGAAGTTTTAATAGGTCATTATGTGGTTTCATTTGGTCTAGAAGGAATATTAATCTAACATATCTCATGTTTTTCCTCTACGATAAGAATTGTCACTATCATACTCTATAATGTTTGAATGGTATTAATACATTTTATTTTTTATCTCTTTTAGATTTATTGGCACTTTAAGAAATTTGGTTTCTATTGTAAGCTCTTGTTATCGTTGTGCACCTACATGGCCTCTCACTTGTTTGGTCATATTTTTCTTGGATTTTTCATTTTTTTTCACACTGCATTGGAATTGTAGTTCCTATGCTTTTGGTTGTCTTTTGCAAAAGATTTGATCAATAATGTGCAACATATCAAGATGGGCAAGCTAGTGAAAACCACCTAACACCCTAAAATACTTGTTGTGAGTGACATACCAATGTGACTTCATCAATAGTCACTAAAGTAATTGAAAGCAAGAAAATTTGTTATTAAATTACACATCTATTTCATGAATCATACAAGATGTTCTTGTCTAGTGTTGGCATTTAACTTTTTTACAAGATATTATGAAGAGTATTTCATTTTGAGTGATGTAGATATAACATTATAATGGTGAGAAAAGAGAGTAATGAAGGGTAAAAAATCGACCAACAAAAAAACATTCTTGTTGGGAAGAGCCAGAACGCACTTTCCAACTGGCTACTACCAATGGAGAGTCGTGGAACACCAACATTGGCTGTATATGTTTAGTTCATAATATAGAGAACATGCGCGTAAACAATAACTCTTGTTGATCATTCTAACCTTAGTGCCAACAATGGTTGTGACCCATTTGACAATTTCAATATTGACACTACAAATTATTTCAAGGGTGCAGATAATAATGTCATAAGTGTTCATCAAAGATGTTGGTAATTGTGTCAAGGTCCAAGGTACCTACCATTTTTGTCGTAACCCTAGCTTTGGGCTCACGACCAAGGCGAAAGGGGTTGCAAGGTTGCGGGCCAAGAGGAAGCCCAGGAGTCACATCACTTACTCCCGGGAGTGTAAGAAGTGCGAAGGAGTATGAGGGAGTGAACCCTCACACTCCCAAGACAACTCCCACTTTGGGAGATGGACTCCCGATGGACTCCCGAAACTTCAAAGAGCGATTGTAGGGGTCAAAACTCAATGGCTTGTGGCGTTCTTTACATAATTGGAAAGATCTTGAAACGTAGATGTCTAAAATGGGCTCGCATTGCTCATTTGGACATCTGAAACACAAGTTATGGCCAAAAGAAAGGTCGGGAGTCAAATTGCCAATTTGACTCTTGACCACAAAAAATTAGCAATTGACCCGATTTACTTAGTTTCAGGGGGCGTGTGACATACCGTTGGGAAGCTCTCAATGAGAGCTACAACTTTGCTTTAGATTGCATTTCGATCCGAGGTCTGTTAGCAAAGTTATGGGGTTCCAAAGTCGCGTGAGTCTCATTTAGCGCGATTTTGGGACTCCCACTCAGGAGTCCCGGGCGAGAAAAACCATTTGGATGTAGGCTTTATGGCCAGTCATAAAGTATACTATAAGGGGGAAGGTGGTGGCTTCCCCAAGTCCGGGCTATGGTGAGTTTAGTGTGTCCATGTTGCTCGTGGTTTGTCCTAACACCAAAGGTGCTCCAATTATGCACTAGCTACTTTGTGTGGGTTGTGTGTAGGCCCGTGTGAGTGAGTGAAGCTTGTCAACTCTTCCTAGTCCCATCCCAAAGCTCCAACACGCCCCTCTACCCCTTAAAGTGTTGTGAGCTAGGGAGTGTACCCCGATTTTTCCTTTTCCGCTGTGTTCTACTTGGACTCACATTTGAATCCTCCCAAGAGTTGGGAGTGCATCAATTTAGGTTGCTAGGATTAGAACTTTGAAGTGGTGAAAATTCATTGAAATGGGTTCTTTGTCATCTCTTGCATTATTAATAGTGTGCCTTACACATGGCACAAAGTTTTCCTTTGTGACACCATTCCCTAATCCAAAACAAGCAAAGGCTTTCATTGAAAAGGTATAATAGACATAAGTAACATTCATCTGCAAATTATTCACTTTAGACAACATAGTTGCAAAACATGGAAAAAAGGAAAAGACACATTATTGTTATTTGCATCCAATCACATTGACTTGAAGACTATTTCTTTGTATTTCTTTGTCTCTTGTAAACTTGCATGCACGAGGTTTATTCTTTACAAGTTTTTAGTTATCAAGCCTGGGAATGCTCAATACTATATCCCAAGGCTAATAATTAAATTAAGATTATAGTGATCAAATCCCAAAAGCACTAAACAAGGAGGACAACAAAAACATTAAAATACATCCAATTTTGTTGGTATCTTCTTCTTCCCCACTTATTTTACTTATATAAATTCCATCTTTGTATAATGACATGACATGATTGAAAGCTAAGCATTTGTTGATAAGACATGATGCAGAAACACAAGCTTAGGAACATCAAGCAAGGAGGAAACAAAAACATCTAAATTTTTATAAATTGATTATATTTTTTAAAATTAAAATAACTAGCCATAAAAATGCAAGTTCATTGCCACTTCTTTCATGAAAACCACTAGTTTTTAATTTTTTTGGAATAATAGGGACTAGGTATTATTTATGAATTCAAATAATCGCACAACATTGGTCTACACATGATTGGGTGTTCAAATTGGACTTTGTGAAAATTTTATGATCCCTTTATCATTTACAATAACTATGTGTAGATAATTTGCAAGGAGAGAAAGGGATGGAAAAGCTTGAAGGAAAGAAAGAAGAAAAAGACAAAGAAATTTATAAAAAAAAAGTAGTGAGCATAGACAAGGATGATATTTAACATTGAGTTCAATTGTCATTTATTGATACTTTAATTAAAATCAATATTAGGCTTTGAATTCTATGTTTTTTAAAAATTTGATGTTAATTAAACAATGGTTACTAACACCATCTTAATCTTGAATGTCATGTCATATGTCACTTAAGAATTCATGTTAGTTAACATTTTAGGTGTGGACTAGTGTATATTCTAAATTTTTTTAACACCAAGGGTGGCCAGACTTTAAGTTTGCCTAATGGAACAACCTTAATGGTTGGATCAAAAGTGACCCATCCAAAATGACTCATGCATGGGCCTTTTACAAATAAAATATGGCAAGTATTAGAAACTACACCAAACCCTAGTGGTTATAATGGCAATCCTTAAGATTGATAACCATGTACAATTTTCAAAACAATCAAATTACATGATTCTTTTTAAATTGCCATGGTTATTAATTGCTTTTGAAAACGTCTAATAACCAACCATAAAAAAATGTTGGTTATTTGTTGATTCTTTCATGAAAGTGGTGATTTGATGTTTTTGAAATAACCAGAACCAATGGTTTTTAAATTTATATTTTCATTAAATACCCATAACTAGTGATTCTTTGATTTTGATTTTTTCAAATACCCATAATTGGTGAGATTTTGATTTTGATTTTTTCAAATACCCAAAACTAGCACTTCATTGATTATGATTTTTTTTTAAAAAAAACTTGGAATTGGTGATTATTTGGTTCTCATTTTTATGAATAGCCGGAACTGGTGGTCCTTTTATTAAATTAATTAATATGAATCACAATAAATACAATAAGTACCTAAGCTCTTGTAAAAGCTACAATGAGTAGTACTCATAAGAATAATAATCTTAGTATTTTTCATAAAAGGTGTACTCAAGCAATGAGGTGAGGCAAAATGTGCATTCAAGATATTCTTTGAAATAACACCATCATTGTCCCATATTGGTAGAAGATAATAATGTTTGGGGAATATTAAAATATCTTGATTTTTTGGTGAAAGGCCAATCAAAGTGGCCCATTACAAAAAAAAAAAAAAAAAAAAAAAACCTTAAACTTTGTGACACACTAGTTAATATGGATTTGTAAGAAGGTATGGTCATTAAGGGTATGTAATATATACATTTACACACCCCCAAAACATTTCGTATAAATATATTTGACAAATATTTACATTGACCTTGTGTAAGTGTTAAAACAAATATATACATGACAACAATATAAATGTAAATTAAAAAAAAAATTAGACGTGAAGCGGATGTTTTCCTTGTGCATTTGTGTGGCAACCTTGTTTCTAATTGGCGAAATTCAAAATTCAAAAATAAAATGAACTTGGAGGTTTTCAATTGCCAGAAGTGCAAGAATAAAATAGTAAAAATTGCTTGATTTCTATACTTGGGATTTTCAGTGTGTAGCCAAAATATAAAAGTATAATTAAAGAATTGTAGTTCATATTTGGTTTATAGCCATATTTGGCTAAATATTCCTATGGATGATTTCCAATTTTTCTACACCTTCCTATGGATGAAAGCCCATGTTTTTTTTTTCCAAATTTTTGATGTAGCTGAAGTGGCAATCATCCATAAGATGATTTTTGCCACTTTTGGCTACAAGCTAGATATGAAAGTAGGAAAACAAAAAAACAGAATCCTTCTATATTTGTGGCTACTTATTGAAACTTATTGTAGAAAATATGGCGATTTGGAAAAAAATTCCTTCAAAATCTGGCGAGTTTGGGCCATTTTTTTTCCATGCAAAGTCCTTTGTAAAGGTCGAAATCATAATCTTGAGGTCGAAATAAATTTGGCGAAATTTCGCGGAAAAAAAAGTGTGATAACCAGTTTGGTGGCTACAAACAAAAATCCCTGAAAAAACGCTGGCATGCAGGCCTCTTTTATTGACCTAACCCCTGGCAGGTAGTGAGGGAGGTTAGATTTGCCCAGTCTGACATGATGGGGGTTTTATGCGGGATAAAGCACCTCAGTAAGGTGCTTGTAGTACCTCTGACACATTATGTGCCACATGCAACACTCAACCATATCTAACTATGAACATGTAGCCAATGACTAATTAGCCAATAATGTGGCCAATAATTAAATAAATACTTGCCCCAAAAAAAAAAATTCTAGTTTTAGGGAAGGGCAAGTTCTAAAATAGATATATATATATATCAGCCAAAAATTTTGTTTCTCATTTATTTTTGGAGCAATCTTCCTTTGTGGTGGTGGATCATTGGGTTTGTCTAAAATTTGTTCCAGGATCTTTACCTTGGGTAAAAGGCCCTTGGATGATGACACTACTAGAAGTGGGATCGTGGCCCTTCTTCTTCTTTTAATGCCCTTGTACTAGGGCCTTACACTCTAGAAGTAACAACCTCCGTGAATTTAGCCTTTTTTTTTAAAATTTGAGGGACCTCACCGGATGCAATTTTGCCACTCTCAAAGGGTAGGCCGGTTTCATGTAAGATCCTCACATAGGAGGGCAGTTTTGTCTAAAGTCTTGTGATTGTGGTGGTGTTAGGTTGGTTTTATTCCTTTGGTTTAGGGTTGGTATTGCCTAGTTTTGTGTAAGGTCTTGTGATTCTTGTGATTGTGGTGCTATGTTGGTGATATTTCTTCGGTTTAGGTTTAGCCAATCCATGGCCATGTTAGTTCTTCGGTTGTTACATCGAGGAAGCCATTGTTATCAAGGCACATTATGCCTTGGAATCTCAAGCTCCACCCTGAGTTCCCTAGGTGAAATGCCTTGACATCACTCATTCCTCTATACATCACATGAATTAAGAGTGTGGTAACACCAAAGGAGTGAAGTGTTAGACAACATAAACCATTGAAAGATTTTTTTTTTAACTTAATTTTTTTTCTCATTACATTTTTAATTTTAAAAATTAAATAAAAATTTACTATTAAAATAAAATAATAATAATAAATTTAATTTTTATTTTTATTTTAAAAAAAAGCTCACTGTAGATGGCATTCCACTTTTCAAAACATTGTGCCCATTGTCGAGGAGGAATTCCACTGGATAAGGTGACATTCTGATACACTAGAAATTTTCTGCTGGTGCTTTACGTCTAGCCATGGCTAATTAGCAAATACTATGGCCGGGCCCTAAAGTGGGTTTAAGTGGGGCCACAGCATTCTTAGGCTCAGGCCATCCCGGTAAAATAAGAAAGCAGGTGGGGTCTGCCTTGGGGATTCCAAATCTCCATCAGCCATCCATTTTGGCCTTTATTCTTCTCTTTTATTTTCACTTTACCTTTTGGGGGAGAAATAATTCGCTCTCGAGCCCAGCAATATTAGTTAATTACCTAGTCTGTCGGTCACTCACATTTCTTTTTTTGTGTGTGAAGGGGCCACATTGATTGGGCCTATCACCAAATTGTTTTTTGGAACATTCGGCTCTTCTGAATAGAAGCATCTCTTTGGACCCCATCCCCGGTTGAAAATAATAAAAACATCTGCTCCCATTCAGCCTACCTTTTCAGTTTATATCCACAACAAGAGTTGAACTTTGGGCAAGCCTTATGGGATAAAATTTAGGTGCTATTGGGAACATCTTGGAGAACAATTTGAGAATTTGGGGAATCTCATGGGAACGTGATGAGAACACATTGAGAACAAATAATTTATTAAAAAAACCCCCTCACCTCACCCCCAATAGCAAAAAATTGAACCCATCATGAGTGCATGTTAAATTTTTTCATTGGTTGCATGAATTTTTTAAAAAAAAGATTGTATGTTATCATTTTTCACTTGGGCTAGGGTAGATAGGACATGAGCAAACATTTAAGAACTCGAAGAAGGTTAATCCTAACACATTTTTCTTTTGCTTTTGAAGCTCAAAAAACATTTGTAGCCCTAGCTCAAAGAACACCTAGTGTTTCTAATGCTGCAAAAATGGTTCAATTCAATAAAAAAATGCAAAGTTATGGGGTGTTGGTGTAAGGGAGTTCAATGTTCAATGATGGGTCAATTAAAACATATTAGAAAATTGAGCTCAAAATCTTTCATTGTTGTATCTTTGCCTCTGGAATACAAAGAAGTTTTGCAAAGCCTTACTTGACTCCCCCATTACGTTTTTAATCACTCAAAACTGATTAAAAATGAGAAAGATATGAGATTGGAACTAAAGAGAGGACTAATTTGAAGCAAATTATCAGTCATCCTCTCCTTGTGTTTTCATTTTTGCTTTTTTCTTTCTAACACTCAAAGAACATTTGTAGCCCTTTAGTTTGTTCATTCAATGACACAAAAATTGTTCAATTTGATAAAGGAATGAATAAAATTTTCAAAAATGTTCAATGATATTTATGTGTTTGGTGATGAACGGTCCTACCTTAAATGTAGGGGCACAAAATGTGGGACATCGTTGCATCATTGGTAGTGTTTCAAGATGAATTTAACATTAAATGATGATAAAATAAAAAACTTGTCTGAAGTCTTCATAAAAAAGTATTTAAAGAAATGTTACCATATTAAAATTATAATCCAAATCATTTTATTTTATTTTTTGTCTTCAAGGGTACAAAAGAAAACCATTGTGAATTATACAAAGGTTTTTTTTAATAAGAAAATGAAAAAGTTGATATATTTGGAGGGAAAAAAAGTCACATGTGGCCCATATAGACAACAAATTCTTATTGTTTGCTAAAACTAAGCAAGATTTCGAAAAAAAATTCTATTTTATCATCTAGATTATGACCTTTGGCCAAATTTGGTTCATAAATAATGTAACATTGCAAAATTTTATTTATAAACACACTATAGATTTGGAAAATGTACAAAGGAATTTAAAAAATAAAAATAAAATTTATAGAACGTTAAGTTAGCTCAAATTAAATGTCAAAATATCTCCATGCCAAGAATCAATTACCTAAAATAGGTTGGCCATATTTCTCCATGTCAAAAATCAACTGCTTGTAATTGGTTGGCCACGGTGATGGGAGGCGTATCTTGAAGGGGGGAAAGTCAAAAAATAACTAGGCTTATAACTATCACCCCCAACTTAAAGATGGAGGATGTTTGCATCCTTTGCAATGTGTTTGAAACCTTTTGACAGAAAAAGTAACCAAGATAGAAAAATGAGGGCTTTTTGGCCCTTTTAATATCCAAATGGCATTGGCATTATTGTGTAAAAACACATCAACTTCTTTGTGTAGACGTCCAAATATTTGTTAAAAGGAAAAATTGATTAGTGGGGTGTTGGTCATGATAGCTTTTTTCTTTGGCTTGAATTACATTGGAGGCATCAAATCCTTGAGTTGCACAAGATCTGAAAAATAAATCCATTTGTATTAGGTTGGCAATGACAATGTCAACTAAAGTGCAAATTCCATCTTTGGTGAACACAATATCGATTCATTGTTGAGAGGAGTTGTATGTGGTTGAAGAAAGCACATGTAGTCGTATTCATCCCATGTGAAGTTAGCATTTTACACAATGGCAACAAAAGGTGTTGTGAATTACATCATGGGTTTTCATGCACTCATTGCCATGAACGTAACATAAAAGGTGGATACTTATTTGATGAAATGTGTGCACATGCATCAAAGGATATTTGCAATTGAAGTATGTGGCAATTTAAGTTGCATTAGAAGTGATGTGGAAAGAATTAGAGAATATAATCAAACAATTGGGAAAATTGGTCAAGTTGTAAGTTAAATGCCCATCCTTGGGTTAGAACATGATAAAATTCGAGCACAATAGACTTTATATATTTCCTCGAAAAGCATGTTTGAAAGGGTATGATGGTGTAGATTGTCCAAAACAAAATTTTGAAATTGAACCATTTATTGTCCAATGAATTATTCAAAG
>Ga0209611_10005483_pt1 | contig 21222 bp, 17 predicted proteins | sample S1TSphgellanicum_3_FD_187693 | JGI IMG/M metagenome (GOLD analysis project Ga0209611, IMG submission 187693) | Host-associated microbial communities from peat moss isolated from Minnesota, USA - S1T2_Fc - Sphagnum magellanicum MG (SPAdes) (version 2) | ecosystem: Host-associated > Plants > Peat...
GGGTCATGCGAGCTCATATTAGACATCTAAATTTCAAGAGCTTTCTAATGGTATAAAGAACTCTTTGGAATTTTTGTGTTGTGATGTTTATAGTTGAGTGATCTTTGAGTTAACCTTTTTTTTTTTTCCTTCTCATCATATGGTTGTGGGGAATGCTTGCTTGGCTTATATTTTGTGTTATGATGTTTGAAGTTTCATATGGAGCATATTCAACAGGGAAAATCCTTTGGTAATGTTACAAATTTTTATGGGACAAAATGTTTAACCATAGTTTGCATTTAGTTCAAGGGACATTAGGTTGATGCTTTTGGTGAGGTTTTAACAGAGGTTGAAAAAAATCTCAATGGAAAATTGGATGTGGATTTAATGATCCATAAGGCACAATAGGTAGGTGTTTACATGTAAATTTATTATGAAATCCAATTTTCTTTATGGAGAACAATTGTTTTGTGCATGACCTTTTTCTATATAAAAGTTAGGGATTCAAGGTTTAGTTACTAACCAAGTATGTGTTACAATGCTTTACTGACTTGTTGAAAATGTTTGTTGTAAATGTAGTGCAGAAGGATACAATATTTTTAGAAGGATAAAGGAAGGGAAACCATCAGTATCACAACTTGATTGTCTTGTTGACATTTGGGTGGGAAAGGAAAGGTGGGGATGGGTACAATCTTTTTTACCTATTTATGCTTGAATCATTTTCAAAAATTGTTTTGAATTGTTTATACATAAGCAACCAAGTAGGAGTGGATTTGTTGTAGATTTGTAATTGGATGTATTGACTTGAATAGGTGAACAATATGATTTGGATAATTTGATGGAATTCAAGGAAAAGAATTGCAGATTGTTCAATGGTTTGTAGTTTTTCTTTGTGATTATGATATAACCTTTGTCAAAACATTTGCAAGGCTCATTGCATCCTTGGGGAAAGTTGTAAAAAAGTTATGGAATTTTGGATTAGGTATTACAAGTGGATCTTGGAGTGAAACTTTCACAATCTGAATAAAGGTTTGTGGAAATAACCAAGTTGGGTTTTGATAGATATCTCGACAAAATGGCGTTCCCTACTAGGAATGCACTCTCTCCTTGTTTGTCATCTTTTTGTTGCATGAATAAAAGAACTCTCTTAACCTTTCCATACGTGTTGTTAAGCTCATTTTAGATACTTGATTCGACATATAACCATTTTTTGTTTCATGACAATGAGTAGTTGTTTAGGATAAGACTTGATAATCATCATGCTTTTGTGTGGTGGTTGGTTGTAATTTCATTGTTGAATATAATTATGGAGGTATTCACAAAGCTTGAAGCCTTTCCTTAATACACAAGGCACTTAGAACATTTACAATATCTTACATTAGGTGGTTATGTTGTGAAAGCCTCCAAACATTTTTGGTTACATTTGACAACTAAAGAAATATGAACTTAAACTTGCCATTGGTTTTTAGAATCTTGTACTTCTAAGGTTTATGGAATAATTTGAAGAGTTAATAGTTAGCTTGCAAAGCAAGTGGGTGCAAATGGGATAACATGAGCCACACCCACCTACTTTTTGACTACTTTTATGACTGTTTTGTGGGAAATATTCTTAGAATATTCTTGGAATATTCTTGAAAAAGTCTTCAAAAAAGTTTTAAAATTTTTTTAAAATGCTTTCAAACTATTTTATTGAGGTTTATGTTAAAAATTTGGCCAAAATTGCCATTTTCAAAAAAATTCACATCCATTTACAAGTCCTTTTACTACTTAAAAATAAGCATTATAGTGCTTAATGAATGTTTTTGTTAATTTTTTACTCATTGGATTAATTTCAAATTAATTCACATGTTCTCATGATATATTAAAAATACAATTATATAAACAAATCTTACAATTTCAACATCAAATTAAATTATGACTTTAAAACATGAAAAAAACAAGCAAACATTATACTTGCTATGGTACGTGTTATTGTGACTGCACCCAAACAAAGACAGAACACAAGAGAAAATAAACAAAGCATATCCTAACTAGAGGATGAGGTTAGAGTCTTTGGGAACCATCCATTAGTAAGTCCTAAAGTATGAGGTCAAAGTCTCATGGAGCCATCCATTAGTAAGTTCCTATTTTTGGAGTAATTCCCTCAACCTGCACCTCAATCCTTGTAGCTCCAAAATCAATGATTTTGATGGACTTGTCAGTTGTAATGATGGGTTATCAGAGTTAAAATCTATGTGAATTTTGTTTAAGCTATGCAAGTTATATGCCTTAGTAATATCTAGGGCTTATTATATAACAAGTTTAAAGGGACAATTCATGACTATTATTTATCAAGAAATGATTTCACCAATCAACCCTTTGCATATTTGGTTACAATGCACTAGACAAGAGGTTTTTGATATGCCCCAACAAACCATATAACATTTTGATGCTTCATGGTTATAAGCATTATTACTTCTTTGGCAATTGTTGACTCCATCACCATTGATTTCTTTATGTTGTTCTCTTATCTTTCCAAGATTGTCACAACCACTTTATCTCCACTATAGGTTCCCCTATATCCATTGTAGTATCCTGTCCAATATTACGTGAAAGCCCATAGTGAGTAAAACCCATCACCACTACCAATTATTTGGAATCAATTCTAGAGCCCTAAAGGAAGATAAAAACAATATTTCTCTTTGGCCTTGGTTACTTGAATTCTTTGCTAGTTTGTACTAATAAAAAAGGAATGAAATGAATAAGTTGTGTAAGCATCAAGGGGCACTTTAGTATCCTAACTATAGTAGTAAGACTTAGTTCTATGTTATGCTTGATAAGAAAATCAATAGAAAGAATAGAGCAATAACTATTAACCTCTTATCCAAAAGAGCTATAGGGTCCGTTATAGTAAAAGGAGCTAAATCACTTATTGAGTGTAGTGAAAACTACACCTCTACTACTTTGAAAATCACCAATAATTATATATAATGAATTAGTTGTTCATATTTTGAGGTTTTGCTTGTTTATTCATGAAATTGATATCCTACAAATTTAGATTCATTTCATTATGTTATTAAAGTTCTTTGTCATACACAAAGCACTTGTTCATAGGAGTTTTTTAAAGACTATAAAATTTAAACATGCTTTTTGTTACCCAAACATTCACCAAATGTTCTCAATTTTATTATGGGCTTTAATATACTTCATAAGAAGGGCCGCATGTGTTTATATTTTTAAATGCACATGTATTGAATCCTTTGAATGAATGTTGTTAATTTTGATTTTGAACGTTTTTAATGGTTAAAAAGGTTCACAATTTGTAATCTTGGTTAAAAACAAACGTGTACATTTGATTATAATCTAAGTCTTCATGCAAATAATAAAATTTTTATTATAATATGTGTCATGTTTGGTCACAATATTGATATTTAATCCCAAAAATTACATTTAAAATGTAATTTTGGTATTCAATACACTAATCCATGCAAGACACATGTAAAATGTAGTCCTTGGTAAGGACTTCGACCTTGGTGCCCGTGACTCCTTTTACTATGAATGGACCTTGTAGATTTTTGGTTAGCTCTTTCTTTCTTTGTCTCTAACTTTCTCTTGAGTCTTTTTTTATTTGCTTGCACAAGCATAGAAATAATATACTTGTCAACCTTAGTGTGTTACACTATTAAAAATTTTGGGTTTTGTAACTGTCGTTTGTAACTAAAGTTCAGTTGCATGCAACACATGTAACTACAAATTTGTGTAGTTGCCTAAGACAAGTTGCATATGACATGCAGTTGCATGCGACACTATGTATGCAACATATATATATGGTATTAGTATACATGTTCATACATACATACCAATCCAATGTAATTGCACCTTATGTGCAACTTTCCTTATAACTACATGTAACTAATCAAAATATGACACATGTTTAAAAATTAGATAACTAACTTGTGAACAAGTGTCATTATTTAATTTTTTTGTGTTTTCAAAATAAAAAATTCATTGGATTAATTTTAATCATTAAAATTTTTGCCACTAGGATAAGACACGTGGCACACCATGGAATGTTCATTGACCATTTGACACATGTTCAATATTTTAACACCAATTATATGGTGACATGTGGCAATCAAGGCCCACCTATTTTTAAATTTTTAAATATTAATTAATGAAATCTAAGTCATCCAATTTATGGCTAGTAAGATGTTGACACATGGTGCCTAGGTAAATAGATAATAATTAAACCCTTTTAAGTAAGTAGGTTTATTTAGGTATGTAAGTAGGTTGAAAAATAGCTAGGCTTAGGTCATATAAGTAGGTTTAGAATAATTCGATTTTATTTTTAGGTTTGACCATTTCACAAAGGTTAAATTTTTTCATTCACTCATCCCTAATGGCACTTGGTATTTGGTTTCAACATAATTATTGCTCCTAATTATATATTGAGCCAAATAGAATTGGAAGTCGCAGCATATGGGTTAAAACATTCCATTGCAAACCTCATGAACCAACCTAATTGCACAATAGATGCAACTACTATATTAAATTATAACAGCTAGGGGAGGGCTCTATTGCTTTTGGTGTCTAAACAAAACTTGAAGCCCTCCTCTTGGCGCATCTAACACACTAAGAATCGATGAAAATAGATTAGAAATGAGAAAGTTATGGCCCCCTAAAGTAAAGGGGCTAAAAAAATTCAAAAAAAAAACTATTGAGGTCGGTTCTTAAACACCCAAAAAGTTCATTTTATGTTGTTTTTTTACTATTAGAGTTCTAATGTGATTTCTAGGACTTTAGATGGCACTCCTACAACACTTTAAATCATTTTAAATGAATAAGAAATAAGAAAGTTATGAGCTTTGAAAGTAGGAAGGGTTCTAAGAAAAAAAACACAAAACAAAACATTTTATAACTTGGAAAGCTAATTTTTCTTATTTTTCTTCTTGTTAGTTTTTCATTACTCCTTTTCTTTTGCACTTCAAAGGTGATTATAGGATATTTAGTAATTATGATTACTTAATGAAAATATGATTTTAATATTATTATCTAGTTTAAATTAATAATTAGCTTAGGACGTTTGTGTACTTGTAGATTAATTAATGTAGCCTATTTACAGTATTATTTTAACATAAATAATAAAATTTAAATATATAATACCTGTTGATTATATATATAATTGATTATCACTATAATTATAATAAAAATTTAATTAACAATTATGATTATTTATAATAAAATTTATAATATTATCATATTAATTGATTTCGAATAATATTTTGTTTAATCAAATGTACATTTTCTGAAAAAACATTCTAAAATAAATAAAATCAAACATATTTAAACCATGGTTTAATTTAACTTAATTTATCATAATTTAGTTTAACAATAATTAGTTTAACCATTGTCAATTTTAGTCTAATTTAGTTTAGCCATAAATATTTTTTCATAATTTAATTTAACCATATTTAATTTATCCTAATTTAATTTATTTTAATTTATTTTAGCCATAAATATTATAGCTGAAGTTAATTTAGCCATAATTATTTTAGCGTAACTTAATTTAACCATAATTAATTTAAATTAATTTTATTTAACCATGGTTAGTTTTAGCCTAATTTAATTTAGCCATAATTATTTTCGCCTAACTTAATTTAACTATGGTTAGTTTAGCTTAATTTAACCATGGTTATTTAAACCTAGGTTAATTTAGGTTAGCTTAAGTTAGCATGGGGTTAACCTTAGTATTATAAGTACAGAATACTATTATATATAACCTATGTAGATATATTAAGTATAGTATTTAAATATGTATAAGTTTAGGCCATTATTTTTATGACATGTGTCCATGTTGTACACATTTAGTTGCATGTTAATTACACACACAACCATATGGCCCAAAAATTATAAAATACCAAATTTGTAGTTGTAAACATGACTAAGATAGTTAGAAATGACAACTAGTTGCATGCCAGTTATATAATGATTGGTTGCAAATGACAATATTTCTAGTAGTGATATATGTCGTGACCTATAGTGTCATGATGACGGTGTCGTAAGGGTGTAAATCCATAGTATACTCTACTAAACAAAAATATTAAAACCAGTCAAAGGTAGGAACTAATCAACCAAAAAAAGATGCATGCACATATATATACAATGCATAAAAGGAGGTTGAGATGAAATTCTCATGTATCCCCCAGACTTGAGCCAGGAAAAGCGTGGCATGGTCTGAATAGAAATTAAGGTGTTGTAGGAGAACATGATGAATAATACCAAATGCTAACAAGAACTTGAGTTAGTTTCGGCTTGAAGCAAAATAAATGGTATCCACCATTACAATTATCGTAAAACAACATCTAATAAGCATCGTCTGTCCTTTGACATACTTGACATGGATGTCAAGTGGAGGAATCCAAGTTGACGTGATGATGGTAGAATCTAAAAGTGGCAAATGGCAAGGCACACGGTTTTTAGAGTGATCTCGAATTGTGTGTCCGTCAGCTCCTTGCAACTCTAACACACCTGAAGGCCTAATCGCCTTAATCCTCAAGATAGTGCGATTGGAAGAAGTGTCTAGAGTATCATTAAGTTGCCACTGGAAATACACAAAGTCACCAACATCAAATTGTCTCACATGAAGTTTGTAACTGCCACCTCGTGTGTGTGCATACCTTAAAGTGTCTCAATGTTGTGCCATGGACAAGTTTTCCATGGACATGGGCATAACCCTTTTGAATAGAGCATCCCTCTTTGCAATGACCCTAACCCAAATGGTTGGGGAGTCCAAGTCCACAACCTGGTCCATTTGAACAACAATGGAAGAAGGTGGAATGGGATGTTTCCAAAAAAGTAGAAAGTAAGGAAAGAAATGGGACAAAGAGGCATGTTTGGACATCTTATAACCCATGGCGATGTAAGGTAGGGCCAAGTCCCAATCCTTTTTGTTCCTAGTGAAGCAAATCTTCCGAAGTCCCTTCTTGGATGTCCGAACCATCTTCTTTGCAAGGCCATCAACTTGGGGATGATCCCTTAAAGTTCGCCGATGGTCAATGAGAGCATGATCAAGTAGGTCATGGACTTCTCCTTTGAATTTTGATCCTTGATCAATAAAGCACTCAACACAAGCCCCAAACCTACTTAGGACCTATTGTAAGAAAGTTTAGCTGGTGTTGTGTGATGACTTGTTCGACAACACAACAAGTTCGACCCACTTTGAAAAATGCTCAATCATAATCATGATGTAGACATTACCCTTGGAGGTCTATGGTAACTCTCCAGCTAAATCACATGACCAGCGATAGAACATGCCCTGAATAGAAAGTGGAGAAAGTGTAGCTATCGATGGAGAAGGAAATTATCATTTTATCACATCATTCACACCTAGCAATGACGTCTCGGACTTGAACATACATACCTCTCCAATGGTAATGAAGAGTTAGAAGGCTATAAGTACATTTAACTCTAAAGTGTCCAAGCTTCAAGTGTACCTTTTGAATAAGACCAAGTTGTTCATGTGGTGGAAGAACCACTTTGTCACCTTGTGGTAAGCATCAGACAAGATGATTGTCCCTCCATGAGTAGCATTTGGACTATTGTTGGATGCAATCCTGATGACTTGATGTAATTTGGGGAGGGTATTCCCCATGTTAAAGAAACCTAAGAATGTCCAAGTCCTCCCATATATCCACAATGGGATGTTCAACTAGGTTACATTGTAGTAATGCAAAGTAACTAGATGCATAAGATACATGTATTGTTGGAATCTAATCGAAGTCTTACATGGCTTCTGAAAAATCTTCAGAGGTAGTGAGGGGTCTCCATGACATGGTATCCGCGTTCTAATGTGTAATACCAGGTCGGTGAATAACCTTGAACTCATATTCCTAAAGTATAAGTGCCCAACAAGCTAACTTACCAGTAAGCTTATCGTTGGTCATCAACCACTTGATAGGTTGGTGGTCGGTATACAAAGTGAACTCGGTGCCATAAAGATAGGGCCTGAAATGTATGATGACCCATATAATAATAAGACATTCCCTCTCACATGAAAAGTAATTGCTCTCAGTCTTGTTGTTGCTTCAAGATACATAAGGGATAACATATTCCTTGCCTTCCTCATCAAGTTGGCCAAGAATAACACCAATACCAAAAACACTCTAATTAGTGTGTAGAATGAAGACCTTGTTAAAATAAGGTCTTCTCAGAATGGGGAACTTTGAAAGCTTTTCCTTGAGTGTGTCAAAAGCTTCCTGAGCCTTTTCATTCCATGTCCAAGCAACTTCTTTTTTTAACAATGCATAGAAAGGATGAATAATAGTACTAAAGTCTTCAACATAAATCTTGTAATAATTACATAATTCCATGAAGCTCCTCAAAATGTGAACATTAGTAGGATTGGGCATCTCCAAAATGGCTACTATTTTGGCCCAATGAGCCATAATACCATTTGGCAAAATTTCGTGTCCAAGGTAGACTACTGAGGTGACAACGAACTCACACTTTTTAGGATGGATCTTCATATTGACTTCGTGCAGCCTTTTGAATAACTCTTCAAGATGAGCCAAACGTTGTAGGAGTCCTTTGTTATGCATTAGGATGTCATCTATGTAGCATTTAAAGAAATTTGCCCTTTCAAGAACCTAGTCCATGATTCACTAAAGGAAGACAGGTGCATTCTTTTAATCCAAAAGGCATCACAAGCCATTCCCATAACTTGTTGCTTCCATGGAATGCTGTTTTTTTGCGATCCTTCATAGCGACCACAATCTGGTTCAAGCCTTGCCTCAAATCCACAATTGTTTGAGTCTCCAATGCTATCAAACAATTCTTCAGGGATGGGCATGGAGTACTTGTCTTGAGGTGTAACCATGTTCAAAGACCTATAGTCCCTGCACATCCTTTTCTCAGTCCATAATCAAGTTGAATCCTTTTTTGCTGGCATTACTGTAACAATTGCGAAATCAAAATTTGACGATTAAATGAAACCAGCCTCATGGAGCTCTTTTGTATCTTTCATTTATTAGTTCCTATTCATGCTTGCTCAACTTATGCCTCCTCCAATAGATGGGTGTTTCATCTGTAAGGTCTATAGAAAACTACATAGTCTTACACCTACTTAAGTCTTTCATTGAAAATGTGAACACATTATCATACTTAATTAGCAAGTATGTGACTTGGTGTCTCTCCCTCTTGGTGAATTGATTCCCCATAACGAAAGGGTAGTTGGAAACACATGGAATGGAAATGGAAAGTGTGTTTGAAAAACCTGGCGTGTTGGGTTCTCCACTATCCAACTACGTAGATTCTTAGAAGGTTGTAATCGTTTCTCGAAAAGCTAATGTACCTCCAAATGTATCAGAAACAACTTGAATCAAATTACATGGTACCTCCTCCCCCCCAACACTAAAAGTGAAATGTAGAGTGTTGAAGATAGGCAAATGTACTTGGTCGGGGTGCCATGTAGTCGCATCACTAGAGCTCCAAGTTGATTGAATCAGTGTTGGTGTTGTGTACATTTAAAAGAGTACACAAGTTACCAACAACCATGTAAAGGAGTTCAGGTCCATGCCTCTCCCCAGTAGAGTGTTACATTTTAATCTAGTCACCTTGGTGTGACTAATAGTGCCAATTTGGAACCCCATAGCCCTTTCTATTTCTTCTGGGCTTGGTTCATCCCAAGTGGCTAAAGCATGACGATATACCAGGCCTGGTCCATCTCCCTGAAAGGCATGTGCTTTTGGGAAGGAAACAAAGGTGGGCTAAGCACCTCTTGGTTTTCCTATTGTGTTCACAAGAAACCAAGGAGGTTTCTCTTGCCTTATAACTAGTTGGTAGGAGCTTTGATCATCCAATATGTGAGAAACCTACACGTTGGGGTTTCTAATGGTGTATCTCAGAACCAACTGTATAGAACTGATAGTGGTGCAAGGTTGGTCCACTAGTTGCGCAGCTGGTGTGCACAAGAACTACATTGTGCCGCATCGAGTAGGAGCGATTCTTTAAGGTAATGCTTGACTAGTGTGTAATTCTCCTAGATTATTTCCTTTTGGTCAAGTTGAGAATGGGTGTTCTCAATTACAAAACGAATTGTAAGAAATGGATTGAACCTAGCTGATCAATTGTACCATGTCTGTGAAAAGACCGGATCTTGTGTCACTCAAGCCTTTTCCAAATCAAGTCGCTAAAAATCCTTGACATTCCCAACCTGAAATGATGAAGTCCACAGGGCCAAGTAATTCCATATGTTTCTTCTAAATTAGTTGTATGTGAGAGGGCAAGAAAATGAAACTAACCTTCCGTGCGATGGTTGCAAATTGTTGTGGAAATTTAGTTGTGAGCTCCATCATTTTCGATGTCGCCACTTGCCTTACAATAGGATCAATGTCTACGTAGAAATACCTTCGAACCACCATCCTTGACTATAGTAGGGCTTCGAGACCTGTACCAATACCACAAAAAAAGCTCTAGTAATGTAATCCCCTTGTTAGGCGATGTCCAAGTGATTAGCTAATGAAATATTAGTTTAATCAGTTCACCATGGCTTTCCATGTTTTCAAAACTAGATAGAGCTTTGACCAAGGGCTCGTGGGCTGCTTTGAACCTCTATAAAACCTTTGGTCCATGTTAAATGTCATAGGAACCACCTTCAAACTTTTAGTAGCTTGGGCGTAAGTTGTCTCCTCTTCATCTCCCTCTATCCACTCGCGGCTAGCTTGTTGCATGTAGGAAATGGTGTGTGTTTCCTTGAGTATACAATGGTGAGCCATAGGATTATGGTTCCCATGTAAATCAAAGGGTATGTATCCTAGGTGATGGCCATTAGTCTCCCAATCCACTCGGTGGTATGCATGTTCGAACTAATTGTCAATTGTGAAACCTGGTGGAAACAAGGCCAGTTGCCTAATGAACACATCATAATTGGTGGCATTGGTGACTAAACATCTGACCTATAAGAAAAACTCCTAATTTGTACCTTTATTGAAGTTAAGTGTAATGAAATTCGAGCTCTCCCCAAGTACCTCCTCTACGCTCCCACTAGCGGTGTGAATTTGCCACATAGATTTTCGTAGTTTAGAGTTGAGCATGCCCATTTTCTTAGTGAATTGAATTCCAAAAATCACTAGTTGGGCACTTGTATCAAGAAGTATCACTCTAGGTGTATGTCCTCCCACTTGGATTATTGACTCAATATTGTTGACAATGGTAACTTTAGTGATGATGGAAGTTCTTTCACTAGGCACCACCTTTGGAAATGAGTGAGAAACTTTGTGGAAAGAATGGTTATCCACAACGCCTTTGTTAAGTAACAAATCCATAACTAAGGTGTTTTTAACTCCCTTTTGATATGTGAATATAAAATCAAAGGCAGGAAAGCCCATTAGTTTAACTATGTTAGAATTAGTGACCAGATTATGAATGTCATCTGCAACATGTAAGCCAATCGAGTGTTTTTCCAAGGTGTTGGATGGGACCCCTATAACATGTGGATCAGGGATTGGTAGAAGACTTGATGTAGTGTTTAGGGTATTTAGTACTATAATTATGTCCTTGGTGCTTAATTTCAAATCTTGAAAACTAAATAATGGTGTACTCACAAGCTTTTGCACCACTTCACGCATTTGAAGTTGGCACTCCATTGATCAGTGGATCAGTAGAAAATTGTGTGTTTTCCTAATGTACATGTATTCCTGGGACACAAGAATTTGATGCCCCAGCAGCTTGTGATGTAGTAATCTCCTCCCCCTTCGCTAACAAGGTGCATTCTTTTTTTATGTTGAGAGGACGAAAAGATTATGGCATGACTATTCAAACTCTTCTAGTCCTATTAATAGGACTTGAACCATATGCGAATCCATCAATCTGAATTACTTGCCTAGCGGCAGAAACTCTAGGTGCCACACTAGCTTCTTGTGTCGCAAAGTAGGAAGGGCAAAAAGAAGTGGCAAATTTTGGTGTGAAACTAGAATTGTGTGCACTAAAAGGAACATATACCCCAACCATGGCATCATATGAGAGGCCATAGAATGACCTACGAGGTCCCTCCCATGATCCTAAACCCTGTACATGTTGGGCATGATTAGTTAGTTTGGAAGACTTGCCTTTTAGATTAGCAAGTTAGGCCCTTAATGATTCGAGTCCATTTTGCAGAATTTGAATTTGAGTGGCACGGGCTTGAAGCACCTCCCTCTTGTCAGCATTATGCTCCTTCTTCTTAGCATTCTTATTAGAATTACCTTTGTGGGAAAAACTTAAGTGGAAGGTTGAAGTGCCTTGGCTTTTGATTAAGGGGCAAAGGAAGATGCCGGTAGATTTTGTTGTGGTAATTGGAGTTGCTTTCGTTCCGGGAACTTGGCAAAACAAACAACTTCATGATGTCCGTATTTCACATAGTAATCACAAAAAAGATCCTTGGAAGGAATGTTGCACTCATTAGCTTTGTGGATAGGATTGCCACAATCGTTGCAAGAAAATAGGATGGGTGTAGTCAAGTGCACTACTTTAGCCCTGGAAGAATAATATGATGATTTGGTTGGCACAGCTAGTGGAGGATGAGGCCTTGAACGTGATGGAGGCCTCATAGTACTGGCCTCATAGTGTGCATGAGCTACTTCTAGCTTTTCAGAAATGTTGTACACATCCAGCAAAGTGTACGAGTCTCCAAATTCTATAAAAACCCGTTGCAAAACCTGCACATGGAGTGTTAGAGTACCTTCTAATGAACAAATATATAGATGGGCAGCTTCCAGGTCTGTGATGCTCTCAGTATCCTCTTTAAGCTCGAGAAGCTTCCTGTAGAGCATCTTGAGGGTTTCATCCTTTTGCCGAGAGAAGGTGGTGAGTTGCAAAAAAAAATTTAGAGCTCTTAATCGGAAATTCCAGCTCAAGAACTTGAAAGAATTCCCTCACTGGATTAGCAAAAGTTAGTGCATTGATGGTGGGAGGAATGTTTGAGGTAGTAACAATGAGTTATTAAGGAGAAAGGTTTATTGTAGTAGGTACCAGATTTAAATTATTGGGTATAGTCCCATGATGTGTAATGGCAGCTTGTAGTGCAATTTGAGAGGCGGTGGCGATGGTTGTGGCATAAGCTAGATTGGGGATTTGGGTGATGCCCAAAATCCTTGGAAAATGTTGTTCGTAAACATCTAATACCTCATAATGCACATAATGGGCTAGTTGTTTGAATGCGAACGCCTCGGTGCAATTAACAACATACTTGAGCTCTAATTCACAAACCACAGTTGAGAAAGTTGCCTTGAACTCCCTCAAAGAAATGGTACTTGGCCTTCCAATGAACTTTTCAATTCTCCCAGAAGAACTGCTGACCTCCATGGTGTTTATGGGTGTAAAGGTCATGACTTGTAGCAAAATATACAATGATGGTGTGAAAGTAGGTGCGGTAACAAACGTGCCCCATTGATTAACCCCTCCAAATGGACTCTGATGTACTGTTGATGTAGTGTAACCTAAACCTGAATTCCTAGTTGGAGTTGTGTTAGATGAGGGTGACATTGTAAACATTTGATGGTACTGTCGTGAAGACTGTGAGCTCAAAGAAATTGGCTCAAATGATTGTGTGTTACTTCGTAATTGATACCTTGGTTGTGGCTAAGCGATAGTGTTCTCATCATCCGAAGACATGGTGTTGTTGCATGCCCCAAAATTTGGTAGTAATTTAGAACACTATTTACAAAGTTTTAACACAACCACGTAATTAAATGCAACTGTAATGGAAACTGAAATGTGAAGTGCTTGAGAGAACATACCCTAAGTAGCTTTTAGTTTTTGTAATCATTAATGCTAAATGACGAAACAAAGGAAGAAACAATTATATATTTATGTATTAATAAGATTATGTAAATGTATGTATTAATACAAAAAAGTAAATATACGTATTAAAACTAAATACATAAATTTATGTATTAATACAAGAGTATGTAGATGTACATATTAATTTTAATTTTTAAAAAAAATGTAAATTAAAAAAAATGTCAATGGATGGAAGTTTGTGTTCGACGACAAAAGTCAGACAGATGAACGGATAGACATCGAACGTGTTAGCCACAACATTGCAGTTCGCGGCACTGTAGTGATGGCGAACGTAGCGCTACAGTGATGGCGAACGCTTGACATTGCAACTCATGGTGCTGTAGTGATGGTGGACGCTCAACATTGTAGCTCGTGGTGCTGCAGTGATGGCGGACCCCCAATGTTGCAATTCGCGACGTTGCAATGATGGCGAATGCCCAACGTTACAACTTGCGGCGCTACAATGATGGCGGACACCCAACGTTGTAAAAGTAATTTTATTCATTTATTTTTCTTCTTTTGTTGTTGCATGCAAGTTTTCATACTCTGGTTGTGAGTTACCATCTCTTGTGTTTGTCCTTACTGTGATGGGGGCATACAAGTATGTGGAGGAACTATGGAGGAAGATGTAGTTAAACGTGCTACGTATTCTCTTTCGTGTGAGGTGCTAGGAGTATAAGCAACTGCCTAGTATTGTGCTTATCATGCGCTCGACTCAACATAATAAAGCTTTTCCCTTCTCAGCAACAGTAGCAGCCTGGCATCGTGAGGAGTGCTTACTTGTGCAAGCAAGATTTTGATAACAACAATAGTAAAACAATCTCCAAGAAGAAGAAGAGGGAGTATGGATCCTGTAACGGCAATAAGGAGTTTTCATTTTTGCAAGAGTGGCTGCAAACTAGCGTAGAAGTAATTGAGAATTGTCGTCGTCGTCCTCCTACTGCAAAAATGTTGGGGTTGTTATTGGAACTGCTCTTGTTGTGGAAGAAAAGATGGTTAGTTTTCCTTTTTTTACGCTTGTATTACAGCCACAATAGGAACCCATGAAAGGAAAAGTAGCACAACAATAGTACAACACCAACAACCACAATAACAGCAGTAGCAATAACACCAACAATAGAAAAAACCTAAGAAACTCAAAAAAATCAAGAAAAATCTGCCGCTTTCAACATTAAATGACAAAAATGAGTTTTTCTAAAATTGAATTGCAAAAGAAAGGAAAAAAAATGTAGTGTATGTAAACGGTGGCTGTGCAATAACCGTTATGAACATTTAAAAATCCAATTTGACTGTGGAAGAAACTTTCCTAACAAAAGAATTCTAATAAAAATAACAAGAGAAGAGAAGAACTTGACCTTTTATATAGCTGCCAACAAGCTCAAACCCTAAAACATTTAATAACATACAATAACCTACAAACGTATATTAACCTTAAAAAACATGAATGACATACTAAGAACTAACCGTCATGTTTGAGGCCATGCATATGAACATGACATATAACCCTTCAAAAAAACATTAAATATTTTATAACCTAGGTAGGCACCTAAGGTGTCTCCCCTAAATAAGCCCTAGCTAATTTGTTAAAAAAATCCTTAAGAATCAGATAACATAGGTAGGTCCCCAAGTGTCTCATTAGAAGCAATTTCTTGTTAGTTCTTTAAGTAATCCTTATGTAACCCTTTATGTAAGCTTTTGATCACCCCAAGGTAACCCTTTGGGTAGGCTCTATGTAACCTTTCAAATAGCTCTTACATATATCATAACCTAAGTAAGTCCATAAATGTCTACCTATATAGTCCATAGGTGACCTCCTAAATAACTCCTAGATATCCTTTAAAAAATTTCTAGATAACCTCCTTAACAATCCCTAGGTATCTCCAAAAAAAGCCTTAGTTAACCTCCTAAGTAGTCCCTAGGTATCTTTAAAATATCCTTAGGTAACCTCCTAGATAATCTTTAAATGTCTTTTAAAAAATTCTTAGGTAACCTCTTAAATAGGCTTTATATACCCCTAAGTCCTCCTTTTAAGTATCCCATAACATACCTAGACCCTTAGATAAACATGTAAATGCAAGCAAAACACAAAACTCAAATCCTTTAGATAGACCCTTAGGTAAACATGTAAATGCAAACAAAGCACAGAAGACAAGGGAACAGAAATCATTTGGGTTGAGAAGGAAATTTGAGTTTCCTCTCTCATCCTGTATTTTGACTCTCATCCTAACTTCAATGAAACCCAGGGTTCTGGGGTTTGCTGTCTTTGCAGATATCTGTAATGTCATTAAACAATTGGGAATTACAATGGAGTGGGGATAGAAGCCAGCCAACAACTGAGCTTGCTCTCCCTGCATCCTTGCATCCCACGCTCCAGCTATGCCACATGCTTTCCACTGCTCATAAATGCAGGAAAGGACAGAGAAAGTGGTTTGATACAATTTTCTTTTCAGCATCAAGATGTGCAGAAAGAGAACTTAGATTGAGAAGTTCCCACAAAGACATACAGACAAACAGAACTCATATTGAGAAATTTTCAAATGTTGTGTGGCTATTGGGCTATGTAGTGTTGTAATGTTGAGCATGAAATCTAGACATTGCAGAAAACTTCACTGCAAAATGCAAATCAAAATGAAGTGCACAAACATACCAGATTGGAGATCATCAAAAACCCACATCAAGATCTTCACACTTCTGAGCAGGCAGAACCCTGAATAAGGAAATTCAGGCTTCAATAAGAATCAGTTACTAGATTTACTATCTCTGCCACAAAGGTGGATGCAGAGGGATACTCCTTACATGGCAATCACAAAGTGGTGATAGCAGAGAACAAAGCAGGGAAAAAGGCATTGCAAGCTCACTTCAACTTCAATGCTGATATCCCTTGATGCGTCCCGTCTAGACTCAGATGTTCTGAGAGCAGAACCAGCTCAAATCTTGGCCATAATGTACACTGCAAACTTCAAGCGTTGGTTGCCACAGGAAAGAGAACCCAATCCATCATTCAGTTTCAAGCACATGCCATAGCTGAGGATGCTCAAGCCCAGTTAGAAGCTGTGAGACTGAAGAACAGGAACGTACGATGAAAGGCACTGCCACAATTGAATTCAGGGTGTATAAGTCCTGTACATATCAAATTGAGCAGAAAAGCACTTCAGTTATTGATAGTTTTCCATGAATGCAATGAGCAAAAGCTGCTTACTTGCTAAAGCTATTATTCAACCCCAAGGATCTTATCTTGGGAGCACACAAAAACACTCGCATGAAACTTAGGAGCAGTACTGTGGAATGATAGCATATGGCTCTTCAGAAATCTTTTATTGCAATTGACAGTCTCTCGGCTACAAAATCACCTCAGGAAAGAGCACGAAAACTATGATCGCAGTAATGGAAGTGGTTGATAAATTTCACTAAGGAGGCCGTTTCATCAGTGTGATGCCCTCCAGATGGCCAAACACGCATCTACACTCAAATCACTTTTCACCCAGCTATGTGCACAAAAACACTGATGGTGAGGAAGCTAGATACACAAAGACTGGGCACAGCCTGAATTAAGCAGCCTGTTCTTCAGGCTGCCGTGGAGGCACGTCTTGACTGGAACCTCGCCTCCAAATGTCTGGTCGCTCATTGTCACGGGTACTGCGTTCACGATCAGACCCACCTGCACTCCCACCTCCAGAGCCCCAGCGATCCTCTGACAGTCTGCTCCCATGAAAGGGACGTGCAGGGCGAGGTGGTGGTCCATCACTATAACCACCTCCACCGTACCTTGCACCTCCACGTGGAGGAGCATAGGTGTCACGAGACCCTCCTCGTGGAGGTTCATAAGCTCCTGGTCGTGCATTCGGGACTTCTGGTGGCTCACGGCTTCGAGGAGGTTGGTACCGGTTTGGAGGAGGCAGAGGAGCACTGTCAGTTTCCACCTCTGGTCCACGCTCAGATTCACGGCTAGGAGCTTGTGTGCGGCTTGCAAATAGTAGAGGTCGACGTTCCTCCACTGGGGGATGAGCCTCACGATGGTCATTCCAGTTATCTGAAAATTCCATACTACTACGCCTGGGTTCTTCTGTCTCCAGTCTCTTGCGAAGTGAAGGTGGGATGAATTTGCCAGGCTTGTCCTCAATCTTTGATCGTAATGCTTCTCTTTCACGCTTCTCCCTCTCCTCAGCCTCAATCTCCCGCTGTCGCTGTTTTGCAGCAATTTCCTCCAGCTTGGCCAGCCTGTCAGCCTCTTGTTTACGTTTCCGTTCCTCCTCTGGAACCAGAACAATCCAATAGCCACTTCATCAGCCAGCCACATGATCACAACTAAATTTGCAGAGAGATAGAGAGCCCCTGGACATCTGATTATTAAAATGCCTCCACCACCAGTAAGTTTCTGCACAAAATGTACTTTTTCACCTCAACAAGGATTGCAAACTGCTCATCAAGAAAGACCAAGACTAAAAAGTATCTCTGGGGAAATCAAGACAGAACCTTCTAGCCTCCTCGCCTCTTCTTCCTCACGAATCTTGAGCAAACGAGCTTCCTCTTGTCTTCTATAGTATTCCTTCTTGCGTCTTACTTCACGTTCCTGTGATCTCAATGAACGTTCCTCTGCGAGTCTTTCCTCACGCAACCGTTTGAGCCTCTCAAATTCCCCCTCACGTCGGCTGACTACTTGCTGCTGGAAAATATTCTGCTCTCACAAAATACAGACACAACAAATAGTCAGTTAGAGACAGATCATAATCTAACCTCAGCAATTTGGATAATGATAGGTGAACACTGAAAGACACATTTCTTCCAATCAATCAAACAAATACTACATAAAGCACATAAAGCACACCTTATCTTCAAGCATATGGATGAGCCTGTTCTTCTCCACCAAATCAGTTTCATGCTGCTTCTGACTCTGCTCAATTGCTTGCTGCAGACACAATTGAGACATATCATGTTAGCCTAGCTTTCCAACAGCTCATAAATAGAAATGTAGACTGCCCTGAGTGCCAACTGCAACTGGAACATTACCTCCTGCTGTTCTTTGTAAAACTTCTCATCATCTTGCAGTCGTTTCCGATGAGCTTCTTCAATCAGCGGTCTCTCTTCCTCCCGCTTGGCACGTTCCAAGTGATCCATGGTCTTGGAGAGCTTGTGCAACTTGCGCTCCATTTCTGCCCGTTCTTTCATCTGCTCACTGAGTGCCTCCTCCATAAGGCTTTGCTTAGTCAATTTTGTCACCTCCTGCAGTTTCAGATTGTACAAAAGTTGTAAATTGACATCAGTCATTCCACACATGCCAAAGCCATAAACACTTCAGTATCTATCAGAGATGAAGCAATATGCATAAAGAACTCACCCCGTCTCCTGCAGCCTTTTTTCCTTTCTTTCCCTTCCTCTTCTCAGCTTCTGCAAGCAGAGCCCTTGCTTCCTCAAGCTCCTTCTCTTCAATCTCCTTGCGAATCCTAGCCTCCTCTCGTCTGGCTGACTCATTCGCAAGTCTCTTGGCCTCAGCCTCTTCTGTCAGGCGCTGCTGCTTCAATCTCTTTGACTCCTCTTCCCTTTCCTTCATCCACACCACACAATCAGCTCACCCATAATGGATGGTTGAGGTTTCTAAGACATGTGGAAGAAGAATGGAGATGAAAACTTGCATCACCTAAAGTGAAAGCACTGGAAACATATGCAATAGTAGAGTAAAAACTTTCAACCCACCATTTCAAGCATTTGCCGTTCCTGTTCTTCCTTTCTCCTCTCAATGAGGACCTTGCGTGCCAACAGCTTCTTATGCTCTTTCTCAACAATGACCTGAAGCTCAGAGAAGGGCTGAATCTGCCTGGAGGGTCTCTCAATTGCAGGGGGTTGAATCATACCAATAGCCTTGTTGAAGCGCTTGGCAAGGATGGTAAGATGATTCTTTATCTTCTCAGACTCTAAATCCTGGCAGACCAAATGAATACATTTAGACGGCCAAGGATTTGAATTAAGATGACTGGCAAACTAAGCACAAAGTTGAGCTTGTTAGCAACAACCGCTTGAAATCTATTTGATCACTTTGGTGGTTGAAACAACTATAGACATAATAGCATTTGACAAGCAGCTGGTAATAATTACCTGACTACCAAAACTGACAACTCCTTTGAGATGATCAATTTTGACTTGAAGAAAGTTGTATTTTACTGCATCAACTGCAACCATTTCTACTGTGGAGAAGTTGAAGAAGCTGATCATGTGCGTCAAGTTGGAAATTCTCATTGTCTGATACACTTGAGACACCTGCACACCACAGCCACAAATGTTTGTCAAAGGGAAAGACAAGCTTCTGCGTGCAAGAAAATTCAGGCATCCAGAGAAATGTCCTCTGCCCAAAAACCAGTAAAAAGCTCAAACTTGTCCATGAAAACGTACATTGACAACACAAAATAACAAGAAATGACACAGATGTTCAATTCCCTGAGCTCAAACCACCATTAAGATCACATGAAAGAGGACAGGAGATCACAATCATAATTGTGACTCATTGCATGATGGAGTATTACCTGCTGAAGTACTCTGAGGGTGGTAAGCCTTTCCAAAGCAGGCACATACTGCTCCAGCTGCACTTCTGGAACTGGTGATGCAGATGACAGCTTATCACTGAGCTTTGAAAGCTTTGACAAATGGGGCTGAATCTTCGCAGCAAGGTCAAGTGGGTGGAACTCATTCTCAACCAAATTATACAGATCCTTTACTTCCTGAGAGACATAAGTCAGCACACCCTTTCCAACCTGCATGCCAAGACACACCACATGAAAAAAAGGCTCAGATCCTAGAAATCAACAAAGAATTGAACAATCTTTGTGAGGAGTACAGCCAACTCTAGTTGATGTTGGAAAACTTATCCCATCTCAAATAAACTGCAGTCTCATGTGGAAGTCAGTTGAAGTTCACAATTTAGGCTGAGCATATAAATCTGAGAAACAGAACATCAATGTAGACATTCTTCTGTTGAATTGTCAAAAAAAGTGGATTGCATGACAACTGCACAACCTACTTGTCAGACTCTCAGATTTTGTTGATAACTGAAGCCACACATTCAAAGGATTTTCATTTTCAAATGTACTCAGAAATATCTTCAGGTCAATGCACTGAGCTATAGACAGTAAAAAACTGGTTATAAGTTACTTACAAGCTCTGAGAGTAGTGCTGCCCTTGACAACTGCAAACATTAGCAAGAAAAGAGAATCAGACACAAGCCAACATATGCTGGTATACACATATCCATCAGTATTGAAACTTCTCCACACTAACAACTTGAGGAAATCTGAAAGAACTGAGAGATAACCCAATAAAAAGGTTAGAGAAATTTCAGATTCAACAATAAATCATCAAACGGGAAAGAGAGGAGACACCAAAATTGAAAAGCACAGAAAAAACTGTGGAGTGGCATGAACAATAGTTAAAAGTCCAGCACATTCAGAGTGACCTCCAACA
>Ga0209611_10005484_pt1 | contig 21221 bp, 15 predicted proteins | sample S1TSphgellanicum_3_FD_187693 | JGI IMG/M metagenome (GOLD analysis project Ga0209611, IMG submission 187693) | Host-associated microbial communities from peat moss isolated from Minnesota, USA - S1T2_Fc - Sphagnum magellanicum MG (SPAdes) (version 2) | ecosystem: Host-associated > Plants > Peat...
GATGGATGGGGCTAAGGGCAGACAAATGTAAAGAGAAAGGAGGCAAGTACTTTTGTTCTGCCTGCATTTAGGACCCTTGGCTGATTTATCATCTTCCACACCTGCCTACCTGCCTGCCTGCCTGCCCAGCAGTGTGTGAATCTGAATTGGAGGAATACCCAAGAACCCAAATTGTGTATATAAGTTATATGGACTCCAGATTTTGTTTTTCTAATTTTGTCAAGTGGATGGCCTGGTGATCGTCCAGAAGAGGAATGAGCCAAATTTGGCTAGAGGTCAGACAGTAAAGTAGATTTTTTAAGAATCTTGCCTAGTTATGGCAACCTATAGAAACTCATTGTCTAAATATGGCGAGATGTTACTTTGTTTTATTCCTCAAAATATGGTGACTTTTGCAGTTTTTTTGTGTTCACTTGGGGTTGGGGAGGGGGCAGAGAGTTTTGATGACCCAGGCCTTGTCTCTTGCGTTTTCACTGGAGTGGCAGAAAATTTCTAGTGGGCCTAGTAACAAGATCAACTTTTCCTCCATCAAGGGCAGGGCATTTGGAAAAGTGGAATACCTTTTTTTCTTTTCATTTTTCCTGGCAGGCCCACTGGGTATCAAGGGAAAAACGTTTAAAAAAAATTTAAAAAATCAGTTACGCCCCCCTCCTCAGGCATTACCCTTCTCCCAAGTTGACTCCAAAGACAGTCTGTTGGGGATTACTTACTACCAGTGTTTGGTTCTTTTTCTTTTTCTTTTCTTCAATTTCATGATATAGGTAGGCAGCCCCACTGGTGATCCTCCAAAGAGTATTTAACATTTAACCAAATCTACATATAAACAAAATAAAAAAAGTATAAACATTCAATCATCCTTCTGCATTGTTGGCTAACCTACTGCAACCTGATCTAAAATCTGACAATTTCAAATTTTATACTGTTTAAATTTTTTGATATACTCATTTCAAAGGAAAAAAAATCCACCAACCGACAAAAATTTACCACCAAAAAAAAAAAAAGAACCACTGATTCCTACTTGGCTCCACACCTGAGACTCCCGGCCCTCATTAGCTCTCTTCATACACGCTAGCTAGCCAGCTCCAGTCAAATACCTACACAATACCAATTGGGGAAGATGGAAAAGAAATGGGTTAACATGGCAGAGAAATCAGTACCTGGAAAGGAATTGAATGTGAATTCCTCATGATGCTCAAGTGGTGGCAAAAGATCTGGGTGAATTTTGCCATCTTCCTCAGTTACCTACTACTGACAACTCCATCTCTCAACTCATTACTTGCTGCAGTTCAGTGGGTATTTTCTTTAAGTATTGGGCAATGCCTTTAGGCATGGATTACACATTCACTTTGGTCTACAACACCTTAACCCTACAAGTAGCTTGGACCTTAATGGACAGAAATAGGTGAGCTTTAGACTTAGATTAAAGGACTAAATACTTTGAACTTTAAAAGCTTGACAAGTAAGTTATGGGTAGCCAAATAATTTGATATTCCATTTATATTAAAGATCTCCTCCATTGTTATGCATCTCAAGTTTACTTTGTTCCTCTACAATTTTTGTAATTATGTTTTTAATCTTACCTTAAGGAATGCAAATTGCTCCATACTTTTTTTTTGGGGGTGGAAAGTTTTTGCAACCTTGGCAAGAAAAATAAATAAAACAAGAATATTTTGTCATAGATCCCCTTTTTTTTGAGGAAAAAAATGTCAAAATATTGAGATTTTTAGTGTGTGCAGAAAATGTGACAATACATTTTGACTGCACTTTTTTAATTTCAAGGCAATTTGTCACCCTTGTTGTATTGTTTCAAAAGTTTTATAAAAAATTGTCACCAATTAATGCTAAATCTATCTTGAGATTGTTTAAAGTTACATCAGAAAATTAGAAAAAAAAAGGAAAAAAAAAAAAAAATTAAAAAAAAAAAGGAAAAAAAAAAAAACCCTGAAACTTCCATATAAAGTAAAATGAGGTAATTTTCATTGCAAATATCTTAAAATAGAAGTAAGATTAATGTAAACTAATGTGACCTATGCCATTGGCCTTAGTGTGAATTGGTTACCCAACTAATTCCAAAATCATTTTTTGAATTCAATTGAATTTTCAATGATAAAAACTACTCAAAATTCAATATCTTTCACACCTTAGGTCTAATTTTTTTCAAATCACCTTCATTACATCTTACTCATAGAGTGCTCATATCCAACAATACCAATAGCATACTCAAATAACTCTATTATTTTTAGCTTTGATTGAAATGAATTCTCAATGAAAACATTGTTGAATATGTGATAAATTTTTCAACATATTATGAAATATTATGAAACCAACCCAATGCACCTGTACTTTTCAAGGCCGTTCCAAGGATATCCAGAGCACAGGAAGAAATGCGGTGGCTCCTTAGTGCTCAGTGTGACAAACAAACTACCTTCCTTCATAGATAGATATATCATGGCATTGGGCCTTGTGTAAATTTTCACACTTTCTTTTTTGGTTTACTCAGTCCCTGCAGCCACCCACTAGGTGTTTTTGTTTCATTCGGGTCTGGCATGGCAGGCAGACCATGTCATTTTCTGGACCACATTATATGAAATACTCTTCTGATGATGTGATCATACCCTTGTAATAGAGACCAACCTGTCGCTAGTGAAAATTATTTCTTTTCTTAATGGTTGAATCTAAGTCCCTGGACCATACACCACTCCAAGGTTTTGCACTTTGTATTAGAAGGCAAGGTCCCCACAAAGAAGACCACTACTTTGTCGGTTGAAGCAGAACCTTTAGCCAATGGCCTGCAACCCTTCCACCATTTGAATTTAGAAACCTTCTGTGTTTTACATTTTGAAGGCTTGCTCTTCTCTAGCTTCCTTAATTTTCCATCCTGCACCCTCAAGGTTACAACCCTCAAATTAAGGGAGGCCCTGTTTAGCAGGCCTTCCTCCATACTTAAAATGTCATGGAATGACCTCGCCCTTGCCCACAACTGCTTGACCTATGACTAATAATTGGCAGAAAGTAATTCATGAAAAGCTTAGCCAAAAAAAGAAAAAGATTTATTGATATATGTCAAAATTGTTGAGAATTGAACTTTGAACTTGTGAAAAAGTATTGATTGCCCCAAAAGTTGCCCGTTACTATTACAACCACACAACACAAAGACCTAAACTTTACATACTACCGTAGTACCTTTACCATTTTGGCAGTTTGCTGCTGAATAATTAATTAAATTTTAAATATTAACTTCAGGACTTGGTTTTTTAATTCTGCAATTTTTGGCAGTAGTGGTGATAAAAAAAGAAAATTTGCCTGTTCTTAGAGTTATCAAAGAGTCTGGTGTGTCCAGACTGACAAAGTTTTTAGTCTTGGTCTGCGGTTCAAACTAGACAGTCCCAATTTTCGTTTTATTACAATTTCGGCACAAATAACAAATAATTTTTTAGATGTTCAACAAAACTGAAAAATATTTTTAATTTATGCCGAAAGGGTAAAGGTAATACGGTAATTTCTCAATTGTCAAACGGTAACTACTGAAACTATGGAATAATGGGTTTTTTTCACAAGTTTTTGTTTTCACGTTAGTGACAAGCATACCAAGAGGGATGTAGCGTTAAATGACAACCAGCATTTAGGACCTGTCTGCAGGAAAAAAAAATCATTTTATAGTCTAGTTACCTTATTGCAGCTAAGTATAGAAATATGATGAACTTATCTACAACTAATCCTTTTTTGGTGATTTTTTTTCAATAAACGAGAATCTAGTGATAAAATTTTTCCTTAAAAAAAAAGTTGAATCACAACAATATGAAATTTCACACACACCTCCAAAAAGAAAAAGAAAAGAAAGTTACTATTGAACCTCATTTTTTAAAATAATTATAAAAAAAAAATCAATATTCAACAAAGAAGTTGCAGAATGTTAGTCATAAGTACCGTAATTTGCCCATCACTTATTAGGTAGGGTGGATGGGCTGGTTTGCCCTAGGGGAGCTCGATCTGGCACCTTATCCAACATAATGGGCAGGGGCTTGACCATTCCATAGCAAATTGTTTTCTATGAAGAGAACATCCCCAAGGACTTGACCATTCCATAGTAAGATAGTTTTCTATGAAGAGAACATCCCCAACGACTTGACCATTCCGTAGTAAGATAGTTTTCTATGAAGAGACGGTCCCAAATATGGAGAATGAGGCTTCACAATTCCAACTACTTTGTTTTCTATGGAAAGATAGATGATCCCCAGATATGGACAGAGAGAGAGACAAAGAGAGAGAGAGAGCGAGCAAGCGAGCAAGCAGTGGAGATCCAGTGTAGTGCATAATTTGTGGAAGCTTTTTCTTCAAGTCTTTTGTTGTGAGCTCGAGAGTGGAGTACTTGCGGTGATGGGGTTATTAGAGAGTCTAGAATATAGACAAGTACAGCAATTGCGGAAATAGTAGGTAACAACAGTATGACATATTATAATACGGAAACTTCTGCTCTTAAAAGCAGATTCAGCTCCCGCCAGGACATGTCGATGAAGAACAACCATTTCAGTAGTAGCAAGATTGCTGGAATGCAGCAGGGGTACTACATGCGGAATTATTCTTCGCCTGCAGCAATACACGCGGATGCGGACTCTGTCGATTTGCACTTGCTTGCTGCAGCTCACAACTTGTTGATGCAGAAGAATTATAACTTGCAGCAGGCAAGCAGCTGGAGCAGCTCTGATGCAGCTGCAGCTGTGCTGGAGCATCGCTCATGGCGGCGGCAGCAGCAGCAGCAGCAGCTGGGCAGCTCGATGCAGATCACGAGTCGTGATGATGGAGAATATAATCAATGGCAACAAGTGCAGCAGCTGGTGGATCATACTAAAGCTGGTTGCTTGCTACCGTATGCTGAAGGAGGCTCGACAATGTCGTCTCTACTAGCTGTCTCAACGTCGTCGTCCTCGCCTAGTACAGCTGCTACACAGCTTGGACATAGTTCTTGCGGCAGTCGTCCAGGAGCTCATCATCATATGATCAGGCCGGAAGCAGCTGCAGCTGGGACTATGTCGATGATGATGAATATCCGGGATGATCAGCAGCTTCTTGGTCATAGGATTAATGGTTGCAACAACGTTGACAATCGGTCCGGTGCGGCAGTTCCTTTTTCCCTGGGTTCACCTTCAAAAATCTCTCACCAGCCAGCAGCAGCAGCTGATGGGCACCTGTTGCATATGGAGAAACTGTTGCAGCTCCATCACCCTGGCAGCAGTAGCTGCTGGAGTACTGATCTGCGGCCACGAGGAGGTGATCTCACCTTGATCGATCCTAGTAGCAAACTTGCAGGCTTGGCTGGCGACGTTGAGCTGGCGACGTCCTCGACGCATTGCGGCCTTGCCCAAGTGTCCTCGCGCGATGGTCCAGCTTTGAATGCGGTCGATCAACAAACATCTTCTTTCGGAAGTGGCGGAGGAGGAGATCAATACCCTAGTAGTCAAGCTGCTCATGATCAACAACCCGTTTCTTTCTTGACGGATAGTCCCGAGTCTCGCTCTGCAAGGAGGTCCAGATCAGAAGGTGGTCAACAAGCGGCTGATAACGATCAGATCATCAGCTATGGCTGCAATCTTTCCCGAACTAGCTCATCGACGGTCGCGGGTGTCAAGATTGAAGGGGTTAATTCCGGAGGCCTTGACGTTACGAGCTGGGCGAATAGTACTACTGTGGCTGCACAACAGCTGCAGGTTCGCGTAATTTCCGACGATGAGTCGAAGGAGCGCCTACCTTGCGGAACCGGAAGTTCAAAGCTACCAGCAAGTTTGGAAGCCTTTGAGGGAGAAAGAGATAAGAGCAGCGCTGGCGCTGATGAAGCCGCCGCTCCTGCAGGTTGTGAGAATGCTGATCCAGCAGGGATTGGGATTTATGCTATAAGCAGCTGCTGCCACGGAGCTGCTACTAGTACTGTTGCTCCTGAGAAGAAAAGGAAGAACGACGTCGCGGTCACTGCTCCAGCCGACGACAGCGCCAGGGATCGTGGAAGCAGCAGCTTATGTCAAGAATCTACGATCCAGCAGCAGCAGCAGCAGCAGCTGGTTGAAAACGACGGATCAACAAAACCCAAGCGGCTGAAGCTTGGCAATGGTGCAGCAGCTCCAAGGAAAACAACTACTCAAGATCAGGAAGCTCTACAACGTCGTCACATCAGGCCGCCTGCAAAGGGAGAAGCTGGATCAAGCTGCTGCAATGAGGTCGACAACTCTGATAACGACTCGATCAGCCAAGGCGGCGGCATCATGTCGATGCAGCAGCAGGAGGAGATCATGCAGAATGATCCAGCTAGAAGAAAGTCTTTGCACCAGCCTCTTGCAGCAGCAGCAGCAGCAGCTGATCTCTCAGCCTGCAAGCAAGACTACATCCATGTGCGTGCCAGAAGAGGCCAAGCGACCGACAGCCATAGTCTCGCTGAAAGGGTAGATACCAAAACACTAGCTGTGCATTTGCACCAGCTCCTCTTTGAAGCTCCTGAATCCTGATCAAATGTAGTTCATGCCTGAAGAAGCTCATTTCACTAGTCCTTGTAGTCTTTCTTTTGTTGCAGAGTCCATCATCATCATCACCATGCAGCATCCAGTGACAACTGCAATGGGTGTACTTCATGATTTGCAGGTTCGTCGTGAGAAGATCAATGAGAGAATGAAATACCTGCAGGATCTTGTACCAGGCTGCAGTAAGGTAATCAGAGCGCTCCTCATGTTTCTGCAGACCTTCCTATCTGCAGACCTTCCTCTATCATGAGGAGTCTAGAGTGATGTGTTTGATGGATTAGGAATCTACAGTTATGAACTTCTTCAGTGCCAAGAATGAAACTTGGTGATCCATCCTCCTCGAGAACTGCAGGTGACAGGGAAGGCAGTGATGTTGGACGAAATCATCAACTATGTGCAATTGCTCCAGCGCCAAGTTGAGGTATGTACATGGGTAATCTAAATGCAGCAGCTCATGATGCTTGTAACAATCTAAGAAGCTAAGTCGTGAGCTTGGGATATATTGTAGTGTTTCTGATAATGCTTGATCATGACACATTGATATGAACATTCTCTTGGCCAGGCTCCTGAAGGGAACTATCTGGCTCTCTCATGTGTTGTGGCAACTGTGGTGGTGGCATGTGCAGATTCTCTCAATGAGATTAGCATCTGTTGATCATTCAGATTCACTCTTCAGCCAGAGCCATGCAAATCTGCCACAACAACCACCCACTCATGGCTTCCAGCCTGCTGGTGTTTTTGGAGCTAATTGCAGTGCTTTAGATTTCAGACAGATTTCCTTGAATGGCAATTTGGAAAGAGGACTCAGCCGTGATGACAGTGTGTCCACTGTAACAACTCAGCTCTTCCAAGAATCATGCATTTCTTCTCATGTAGATGCAGCAGCAGCAGTAACTGCAATTGAAGCTCATGACCATGAAATTCAGGTACCTGCAACAAACCCATTTGAGTAGCTAGCTCCATCTGTTTTCCTGACTGACTGACTACTTCAGAATAGCTCTAGAACTCGTGTAGCTCCATCTCTTATGTGATTGAGGATGAATTCTTCTTCAGAATATAAGTTCTGAACAAGACTTCAAGAAAGATCACATATGAAATTATCCAACTAGTTCAATTTCCATTCAGAGCAATGTTATAATCATTTTGAAATTGTTATCTCTAGTATTTTCCACTGAAACAACTGCAGAAGGCAATTTGCTTACGACTGTATTTTGCTGTCACCCTCAAGAACCGACACCCATGTTTATGAAACTAATTCTCATCATCTTTGCTGCAACTCAATGGGTTTCATAGAGATCAATGTCTGTGTCGGATGGCAGCGACTTGCAAAGTATAGTCCAGATGGGGATGTTGCAATGCACTGGACCAACTTCCATGATATCACCAGGCCTCAATTGTTGTAAGCCTCAACGTTCCCTGAGGTCTTTTGAAAACTTTGTGTCAGTTCTGCTTGTCACTACTTTACAATTAAGCTAGATCTCCAATGCCCCTAATTTTGTTTTCTAATTCACAAGCAGTCTTTGCTCATCAGAATTGACATCAAATGATAATCTAGAGCTACTACCTCTGATGCTTCTTCTAATTGAAAATTACCAAGACATCATCTCCAGATCTGGAAAAAAGTATTTGACAAATGGTATTTGCAATTGCTGTGGATTGCAGGTCACTTACCAGTTGGGAAGATGAAGGTTGAACTATGATTCCTTAACTGAAATTCTTCTTCCTGTGAAGGTGAAACTTATATGATTCCTTCAGTAAAATGATCTCATCATGTGGTATTATAAGTGGCTATGAGGATCATGTCAAATTTCCAATATGATCATCCACATTCTCGTCCATGACTTCAATAATTCCTCAAGAAGTATGTCATCTTCAGCTTGATATCACAAAATTTAACTCATGGCTAAACTTTTGCAGTCACAGGACCCATTTTGAGCTTTTGTAACTTCCCCTTTGGTGTATATTTGTAGCTTCAGAAACAGTCTACAGAGCTGGAATCTCATTAGGGGAAAAAAAAAAAACACAGCATTGACACGAACACACAAACACACCCACCCACCCAACAAACTCTACTTGGATTTACTGTGATTAAGAGCTTCTTCCCTAATACACTGTAGCTATAATTGCATCTTCACTTGAAGGTAATCACTTTAGTATCTATTTCCCAACCAGCTCCCAATGAGCTCTTGTATCACCTATTCATAAGAGCACTTCTGAGCTCACAGAGTTTTGAAGAAAAATTGTGACCTTTTTTTTCCATTGAGCAAAGAATCCAGTAAAGCTCAAGTTCTCTATTTACATACTGTTCCTATGTCAGCTTTTCTTTTGAGAGACAGGAACAGCAACCATCCCCAGAACTTTAAGTGAAAGGAGAAAGGCACACCACATCATCTCACCTCCAGGGAAAATAAGTGTTGAGGCTAGGAAAATGCACCCTGCAGAAATGGGATTAGTGAGTAGGTAGCTGCTGCTCTGTGATCAATGCTAACACAGATTATGACAAGGGGACAGAAAACTCAGCCAGGAAGAAATTAGGGTTGGGAGATCTCAAGGACTTGAACCTGGTCTAGAAATGATCATGAACATAGACAAAAGGTACATGAGTGGAACAGCAAGCACAATGGGTGATTTGGCACAGGAAGGACAGTAGAGATCTTTGTGGGCCTGTCTGCTTCATATCCAAAAGAATTGCTATTGTTCAGTGCAGCTGTCTCGAACTTGACTGAGTAGGTGTGAGGAGAGTTTTTCTGGTAACCCTCTAATTTGGAGATGGTAGATCGAGATCCAACTTCCAAGCCTGACAAGCCATTTCTCCATCTCATCCTTTCATGAAGCCATGGGGTTGCTTTGTTTTCTTTCCAGAAAAGACACTCACTTACTTGAATCAATTCGCAGCAACGAGTGCAAAATAGACCCAACAATAAAAACCCATAAATTTTCCTTCAGATAGATTCATGATGTACTTAGCTCAATGCTTCAGTTTAAATCCCTGCAACCTGCACACATCTTTGGTGCACATGATACTTATAATGGGAATTGGAAGTGAAAATTGGACTGGATATTTGGTTGTAGCTACGACCTTTAAACTTGATGGTTCCATTTCTTGGTTTGAATCATCATGGTACCAAACTCCAGGCCCAAGAGAATCAACCTAGACTTTGCTTCCCACTTGGATGAACTCATCCTAAGCCCATCCTAATGCTCCCACACCCTTTTTCTTGTTAGGACCTAAGGAATGCATCTTAAGTTTGCATATTGCTACTAAATATCTGAAAATTGAGCTCTTTCAACTCTTATGGTCTGCAAGTAATAACTATTGTGATGAGAAAATATGGGATGAAACCCTAATGTAGAATGTTCAATGTTGTCAATTGCCAAAAGCTAAAGACGACAAAAGTTCGACAATTGATGGTGACTAATGGCAAATCTTGTGACTTTTCTATTTTTGTATTGCTTTGTTCTTTTGCAAGTAATGAGCTTCTTGGAGTTTTTATGATCAATGGTGTTTAATATGTTTATGGTTTACCTTGTGGGTGAGCTCTATGTTGTGTGGCGTTGCTAGGTAGATTTTCTTTGTTGGACACCAATTAATAACAACTGGAGGTGGAAGTTAAAGTACTGCAAAATTTCTGCTACAAGTAGAAAGCAGCTAAATTTTCAGTGGCTTTTCTTTAAATGGGGTTTTTGCACATGTGTTTTGGTGTTATAGACAAATTGTTATGCTTGGTGACACTGGAAGGATGAATGCGTAAAGATGTAGTCTATGATTGTTCTAGAGGATGAGTTGTTTCCATTGTGCCGTATATCCTTTAAAGAAATTCAGTCTAACACTAGGAGTAGGAGTTTGTGATTAGGGAATGATGAAGATTGCTAGGGATTTTGAGAGCGACAAAATTTTGCAAATGGAGGTTTCGTGTGTTTTGTGGTTTTGAGTGACTGGGGTTCTAAGGGAAGAGAGTGTTTGATTTTATCAAGACCTTTGGATGAACCTAATGCATATGTTGTTTGGTGGTTTTTCATCCAAGACTCCAATAGGGGTTGATGGTTTGCATTTGATAAGCCTCTGGAGGAAAGCATATGTTCAATATAAATCTCTGCCATATCTTTTATTCAATTATGTTCATCATCTTTGAGAATAATTTTATCCCCTTATTGTTTCATGGTTTTATGTTATGTTGTGCAATTGAAGTCTGGGTATGAGGGCACTTTGTTTTGCCAAACAATGTTAGTTGAGGCTCATGAAAGAAAGATTGAAGTGATCTGACCCCCATAGACTCATATATTTAATTCCTTACATAGGTTAAAACAATTTCTGGTTGGACGTGTGTTTTGGTTTGGATTATCAAATTATTGAAGTTATGTAGTTTTATTTAAATTATGTTTGAGTTTTGAATTCATGGAAATGGATTCATTGATGTGAAGGGAAGATTCTTCTACCCCTGTCTTTTGGTATCAGAACAGTTCAATCCAATGAGAGATGTTGCAGAAGTATAAAGCTACGGAGAATTGTTGCTATCAAGATGAACAACATAATCACCATCTTTGAGTTTGATCAGCCACTTTGAGGAACACCCCACCTCCAAGTACATTAGTGATATGTAACTTTGGCTTTATTGTAATTAAGATCATGGGGTTTGATCCTAGGGAGACAAGGCAAGGAGATATTGTAATTGGAGTGGCACTATCAAGATTTTTCATCCAAACAACAATATGGTTAAAGATTTCACATGATGATTGGAGTTGGGTCCTCATCAGCACAAATAGTTTTAGGTTCTTCTACATTTTTGGATGGCCCTATCAATCAGAATGAGAAATTTAAAAAGCTTCATGAAAACCCTAATTAGGTACAGTCACAATCAAATGAAACAAAAAGCATGTCAAATGACCACTAAAATTTTATAAAAATTGTAATTTTGTTAGATATATTTTTGTGGTGCCACTTTAATGTCATGTCAATCATGGAATGTAGTGCTAAATGACTAATATGAATGTTGAAGATTTCAAAACAAAAATTCGAAAAAAATTATTTTGGGTTTTGGTTTTAATAAAGGACCTTTGAACTTGAACAACAATTGCATAAAAAATAGTCAATTTTGCAAATTACTAAACTAAAGATTTTCTTTACAAAGGAATTTTGATGAGAAAAAAATTGAGATAGTGTTAATTGATTATTCACATTCAAAAAACATTCACAATTTGAAAGTTTTGAAATTTGAAATTTTTAAAAATTAAAAATCTATTGAACGTAAATTTAAAATTTCAAAAGTCCTTTACCACATGTAAATGGGGTGTAATGTACATGACATCTAAAAAAAATAAAAAATTATGAAATAATAAAATAAAAAATTAAATAATTAGCATATTTTCATACAAATTGAAATTAAGATAATTTTTTAAAATGAAATGTAGAATTTGGTAGAATCTGTACACATTTTAAAAATTCTTAGTTATTCATGAAAAGTTAATACCAAAAAATGTGATGTATTGAAAAAATTATATGCATTTTTAGTAACATATTGCAAAAGATTTCATCCCAAAAGTCTTTTGTATGAGAAAGTGAAAATGACCACAAAAAAGACTGCAATTTTTGAGTCCTTTGTCGTCATTGGCTCATTTGATTGTGATCGCACCCAATCATATTTCGAGATTAGGAAACATTTTGATACCTATAAATCCACTACCACTAGGAGGTTCTATTAAGTTCTTCAAACTTGAATGTAGTGGTGAACTTAAGGAAGGAGATAGGATCATTAGGGTAGAATTTTCAAGATCTGCTGCTTGTGTATTAAGTTGGAGACTCTACTGTACTAGAGAAGGCATTTTGAATTGGGCTTATTTAGGATCAAATGAAATAAATTTCAGCAACAAGATGCTTGTAATAGAAATTGAAGACGAACACATAACAAGCTTTATAGTTTGAAATATAGGATGAAAATTTGCATTGGATTGCATGGAAAATAGTTTCCAATCACGAGGAAAAGGGCTTGTTGTAGATAAACCTTCTAACTCCTACCCTTTTACCTTCCTTCATTTGGAAATTGAAAAGCCACCATCATATGTTGGAGACATTTGGGTGTCACGAACATGAAAACAACGAAATTTATAGGATTTCCTAAACCCAAACAAGAATAAAGGTAGGCCTAGTTCCAAATCCAAATCATAAAATAAGAAAAACAAGAACAAGAATACAACACATGTGAACAAGAATCCAACAATATTTTATTGCAAAGAAGAAACAAAGTAAAGTTATGATAAGAAACGTACCCAAGATTGGTGTTGAATAGACTAAAGGTAGTGGGGAATTCTACCGCTATTTATACCCCTTGGGCATTTAGCTCAAGGAAGTTTTTCAAGAACCTTCCAATCTACATGTGGCCCATGTTCACCCATGTGTGAACTATGAGTGAATTAAAACTTAACTAAAAATGAACTAAAATTCAATTAAGAGTGAACTTAGACTTAACTAAAAGTGAATTAAAAGTTAACTAAAAATGGACTAAGAGTTAATTGGAAATGAATTGAAAGTGGGGTAATTGCAAGCTATGATGGACTTTTATAGATGTCATAGTGGTAATTTTTTTTGGGTTTGTCTCATATTATTGTATATAACTAAAATATGTTTGAAACACTTAACAAAAATTAAATGGGAAATTGAAACTTACTATTTAATCTAGAAAATTCATTAGAAAATTTACCAAAAAGATCAATATTCAATGAATGGTGGAGTTTATAATGTGGGATGTACATTTAATGTCACAGTCCATAACACCTAAGGTTATGGACATTTTTTCTTATAGAGGAGTTAGAGAACATCCCTACAACTTTTAACCATCATTCTTACACATATCTTGTCATTTAAGATGAGAATATCAAGTAGGACAAGGTCCTTTTTTTTAAAAATGATTTAAATGAAGACCTCATAATCATAGTAATTTTGTAGTCCATATTTAGTCCATAAACAACCCTAAATTGATGTTTTTGAGGATTACACTTGATTAAAGGGGCCTAATAAGGTGTATAGGAGGGTGGTATAACGTCAAAAATGGAAAATGATGGATTCTAAAATCATCTTTCCAAACATTGAAGTGCTAATGTCATTTGACACATCATCAATTTAGGGTTAAGGGATCAATAGAGGTCTCCCTCCCAACAATTTGCATGTAATGTTCTACATTCTGCTTCTTTCTATTTGAATGACAACAACTATGGGGCTTGTGTTTCATTTTCTTGTTTCGAATTCAATGAAATCCTAAGATTTGTGAGAACTCATGTTTGCTTCTTGTTGCTACTTTCTAAATAATATAATTGTTATCCAACATATTGTGATACATGTTGTGAATGTTTTTTATATGTCGTGAAATAACTATAGACTTTCATTGTTTTTTTCTTTTTTGCTCCATCGATTGCCTTTTGTGTGTTTGGTTGGTTATTTTTGTTTATGCATATTTTGAACAAGCTAGCATTTTGATTCTTGATGTAATACCTTTTGTATGTTTGATTGATCACTTATCTTTTGTGTATTTTGAATAGACCATTGTTTCCTTGGTCATGCCCTAATGTTTTTACAATCATAAACAACTGCAAAACCTCAATTCCTATTTTTTTTGTTTGGTTATAGTAGCTTAATATTTTCATCACATTACAAGTGGCAAATGGGATGTTTGTAACTACTACCATTTTGAAACATCCTTGATTTTTAATAACAACTATGCTTGGAGAAACTAAACTAGTTTGGACCATATTTCCACAATTAGGTATGAATCCTTGGAGATGAGGTACTATTTAAACCACTTTTCTTCACTGACCTTGTGCCATCATATACACTTTGCTTTGAATTTTTTTATTGGTTTCATTGTACAGAAATGTTATTTGATTTTCACTTCTCTATATCAAATGCATCTACTGGTGATATGATCATACTTGATTTATGATGTGGGTGTAGTCACAATAACACATACCATAACAAGTGTAACAGTTGCTTGGTTTTCTCATGTTTTAAAGTCATAATTTAATTTGATGTTGAAATTGTAAGATTTTTTTTAATATAGTTGTATTTTTAATATATCATGGGAACATGTGAACTAATTTGAAATTAATCCAATGAATAAAAAATTAACAAAAGCATTCATTAAACATTATAACACTTGTTTTTAAGTAATAAAAGGACTTGTAAATATATTTCAATTTTTTTGAAAATGACATTTCTTACCAAATTTTTAACATGAACCTTAATAAAATAGAATGATTTTTTTTTAATTTTAAAGATTTTTTCGAAAAAAAATTCAAGAACATTCCAAGAATATCCTAAAAATATTTCCCCTAAAGTAGTCACAAAAGCAATTAATAAACAGGCAGGTGTGGCTTGTGTTATCCCATTTGCACCCTATGGTGAATTTTTTTCTTTGAATCATTTTGGGTCATAAAACTTAGGGTTCATAATCAAATGTTGCTAACAAACCCTTTTTTTCAAAGTTTTTAATGAAACCAATGCTTGCTCAGGTAGGGTAATTGAAATATAGTCTATACGAAGGTGTATTGGTCTCCTGTTCTAACTATCATGAGTGTGTTGTCAAACATAGGTAAAGTGGTCCAAGGTATTGTTTCATGACAATCTTGGAATTCAACTAGTTAGTGTTACATGTCTATGCCATAAACAATTGTGGTCCTTTGAAATTGTGTGATGAAAATAGATGGATGGAAATTTACTATATTGAATTTTGTTATAATGTGGGTTCTTGTATGATGTGTAGATATTATTTACAACAAGTTTGCAATAAGCCCTTGAGGAGTGGTAAGATATGACTTGTAAATTAAATGTGGAATTTACAATATTTTGGATAGTGAAAAATCAATTATGAAAAATGTTCATATTCTATGCTTATAGAAGACACAATTATCATTTGAACAATTAATCTTGATGGATCTTAATATTCATTACATGATATTTTAAGAGTTTGTTTGGAAAATTGCAAATATTGGATTATAATGACCTAATAATGGCAATGGATATAACATTCATATGTGAACTTTGTAAAGATCTATTGTTTATTGGTGCTTGATTATTGGTGCTACAATTGTCAAACTATTCATCTCAAATCAAAGTATACATCAAAAATGTAAATATCCATCTCCCAATGATCTATTTGCAAGTCTTTTCCTCCACCAATTCAATTTTCTCTTTCTTGAAAAGTTTAGTCCAATAACCTTACTTTAAATCCATAAGCTTTGAAATTTAATATAACATTCATTTGTTACTTATTGTTGATCATGAATTTCAACCTTAAAATCCTTGTGTAGAGTAGACATTGAAATTTGATAATAAACTTGGTAAGTAACCTCTATGCATATCTCTGGAGCTTTTTTGTTTTTTCTTTGGCATTGTCATTTAAGACTTGGGTTTTTATTTTAAATACAACAATGTCACTCATGGGTGCAACTCTTGTGGGGTCGCATTTAATGAATTCATCTATATGTGCAAAATACATATTGAAGGATGAATTGTTGAAGACATTTCAACCTTTAGAATCCCATACAACACTTGCTAAGTGGGACATAATGGCATTCGCTTATAGTTTAAGATGTGAAGAACATTTTCATGACTGATTTCATATATGTATGGACTTTGAAGGAAAAATGGCAAGACCTATAATTTTAACCTTGCTTTGATCATCCACTAAACAAATTCATTATAAGAAGAATGCCCATGACTTCACTAGGTTGCTTGAACTTTGGCAATGTAAAAATGTGATTGAATAAGATGCGTGAATTGGTACTTGTTCATTTGATTATACAATGTTCAACAATAGTAGATTTCAGTATCTAGGTTTTAATTACATTCTAAGTTTTCCCTAAAAGGCACTTTGGGTTTGTTTCAAGAGTTTTGTCATTCCAAATCTATCAACAAAAGTATTGCAACATGGTTTGAAGTAATTAATTAGCACTGAACCTTAGGCAAGTGAGTGATTAAAATGGGTAATCTAAAGCTAGCTGCAATTAAGGAAGGTAAAAAAAGGCCAAGGCCTCAATCAAGGCCTAATCTTCGATCAAGGCCCATTGTTAAGCAGGTAACACATGAACAATTAAAGGGAGCAACACAAAATGTTTGATAATGTAAGTGTTGTAACATTCAGAAAGCAATAGTTTTATGTCAAAATCATATAAATGATGAACTTTCAAGCGAAAAGAGATTATGGGAATTCGAAATCAATTTAGGGTTACTTCCACAATTGTGGAATCTATCCAAATTGGGTTACGAACTTGTCCTAGACCAAAAAACAAAAAAATGGTGATGGAAAGAATCTTATCAAGTAACATCTTGGTTCCTAGTATGCTTGAATCCTTTTTGCCTCCAAAAGTTATTGTGTCAGCCCAAGAACTAATAGCTGGGATGTGTACTTCCTTAGTGGAAACAAAACAAGCAAACTCTAATGTTAAGCTAATTGCCAAACACTATATTTTTAAAGCAGTAGTATGTGTAGGACCTTCATGTGCAAGGGGTATTGCAAGGATGCTTGGTGTGCACCACTAAAATTTGTTTATGTAGCAATAGTACGCCAAACTTTGATGTGTGATAATGGCCATTTCAGTTGCCAAAAGGCTTAAGCTATTGTTTGGCGCAAGTATCCATTACCTTACATTTGACCCCAAGCAATTTGATTTGGGCTATGACCTATGTTGACTTTATGTTGACCCTATTTTGACATGATGTTGGGCAACATCAATGTCCAAATAGACACATCACATCCTAATAGATGCCTAGACACTTTGACACCCTTATGTAGATGTTATTTTTTCAAAACCCATGGACTAGTCCAAATTATGATAGAGGTGCACTAATGCTTTGAATTGTATGTACCACATGTATCATCATTGGAAAAAGCAAACAAGCCTAAGATGCATGCACTTTTTTGCACTCTAACATTGTACCTTTATTCTTCCTTCCCTTGCATAGAGATCTTGTTTTCTCTTCTTGTAGTCTTTGGCCCAATGTCCTTTATCATTATAATGGTTGTAGATATCCTTACTTTGATATCTATCATGTGTTTAAAACTTGATTGTTTAATCATCAAGGTTGCAACATTTTTGTATTGTTGAGATTTTCTTTTCTCCTTCCTTGTGAATTCAAGTTCTTCATTCAACAACATTGTGCTTAAAATGTCCTAGGTCTAATCTTGTAGTTGGAAAATTTTCAAGATGGTATTAAGTTTTGGTAGATATGTGATAAATTAATGAGGAAGAAGATCACCTACATGTCTTTCATTACAATTGCATCAATGGCATTTAGTTTGCGAAGGGAAGTCATTCTTTGTATATTTTTATGGAACATGTGAAATAAAGGGCTATTTTTTAATATGCAATGAAATAATAAAATGTTACATGAATATATTTTATTAAAATTGGAAATATTGTAGGTATTTTCATGTAGTTCAATTCTAAACAACCTATTTTCATTTAAATAAATCATGAGTTTTTTTGTTTTCCAATAAGTTGCACTCTATATTTGTTTTGCACATCATTTGGAAAAAATGGAAGTAACTTCCTTAACCAACTTGTCTACCATCATTGTTATAGCTTATTGAGGTGAATTTGCATATTTGTGTCCATGTCATTCATGTGGGACATGTAGGACTTCCTCATCAAGAAGATCATGTTAGGATAAAAGCATGTTTCCATTAGCCAACGTGTTTATTTTTCATGAAGGATTATAATTTTTTTGAAAAAAAAAATGATAGAAAATTATTTTTGAATGAAATTATGAAATATTTGGCATTTTTTTATTCAAAATATTTATAGTTTTCCCAATATATCACATGTTTTGTGTTATTGATCATTTATGGGTAAATATGAATTCTCAAAAATGTACAAATTTTGTTAAATTCTTTTGTTTCATCTTTAAAAATGATCACAATTTTAAATCATGTTAAAACATGTTAAATACTTTGAATTTTAATTTATTGTACATTACAATTTACAATTTTTTAAAAACACCATATACATTGCACCATATTTACATGTTGTAAAGGAATCATGAACTTAACCGACCATAAATTTCAATTTTTTGAAAAACATCAAGTTACAAATTTCTTGTATTTTGAATGTTTTTAGGCATATATAATAGTCCTGTATTATTATTATTATTAAAATGAGCTTTCAAAATTTGTATTATGAAAATTAAAGGGCCATTTGTGAAAAGAATCATGTTTAACAAAACATTTGTTCAATTTTAAAGGTCTTTTGCTCAAACCAAAATTCAAAATTGAAAGATTTAATGATTTAATTTAGATTTTCAACATCCATATTAATCATAAAACATAACTTGCCATGATTAACATGCTATTAAAATGGCACCACACATGCATATGTAATAAATAATGTAGTTTTGATCATGATTTGACATTTTTTTGATTCATGGAAAGATGGTTTTACTTGTTAACTAGTCTTATATCAATGTGATGTTTGGCATGAGTATCCCAAATCCCTTTCATGATGGTGATGTTCCTAACAATCACATGAGTTGATTGTTACATATGTAGACTTTCAACAAGTTAATTCAAAGCTTTGTTCTCGTTTCTTAAGTTAGATTGTTGGTTTAATAAATCAAATATGGAACACTTCCAATTTCTATTGCACACAAGTTTTGAGTTTACAAGTTGAAGAATAAAAATCCCTTATGGTTCACATTGACTCACCACTAGGGTGTTGAATATAACATTTTGAATATTAAATTAGTTCAATAGGATATTGTTGGAATGCTTATAACAGTTCCAAGTATTGGAGTTCAACTTACTTTTCATGAAGTGATAACATCTTTTGAAACATGATAGATGTTTTTGTGATCAACTTGGATCCAGCAACGAGATCTCCATGCTACACACCTGAACAACCTTGTGTAGGGCATTCATTGTTTGATGGTGATCAGATGTCCAAGTAGAGCAAGACAAATAGTGAACTCAAGCGAATAGTGGTTTGGACAGATAATGGAATGGCCACTATTGCAGGGGGTTAGACTTGGTGCGATGCAACTGATTGGTCACAGAAATATGATGTAGACTTTGAATCCCAAAATCCAAATGGTGATATGCATGTTGAGATTGCATATAAGTTATCATTTGTATTGTCCTTTTTAAAGCACACACTATGTACATAATTGTTTCATATTGCCTTCTCTGCCTCTTTTTAGTCGACTTACAGTCTTCTGGGGGTGTACCTGACCACCATTGTGCAAAATACACATGCCCACTCTGCCAATCCACATGCCAATTATGCACATCATGAAAACCATTATGTTATGGAGTGTGCTGGGTACAGGGCCTGTAACCAACACATTTTACTGTGCCCGTTCGTAAATTTTGGCTTGCCATACCAGGCTTGTCCAAATTTCTCACATGCCCCTCACATTCACAATGGCCTGTACCCAACGCTTTCCAGAATACATTAGAATCAAAGCTGGCATTTTCTGTCATTTAAGGGCAAATCCTAGCATTCCCCCAATGGCTGATTCTACATCTCATTTGGCTTTCCAGCTCAATATCAATTTTGAGGATTGGGCCTTCTTGGGGGATCACATTGGGTAGGTGTGCCAGGAATAGAGGCCTGCTCACTAGTCCATATGAAGCACTTGCAGAAAAGCTCCTTTAATCTCGGGAAGGGCTTGAAAACATGACAATCACAGATCAGGTTAGCAAGGGCAATTTCATTTTCTTGAACTTCCCCCAGCAGGTTGGCAGGGATGAAAGTTTTCTGCAAGTACCTGAGACTCAGTTGGAAAACCTACATGGGGGATGGGGGCTTTTTGGTTCTCATCCCAGTGTGGTAGTAGCTCAAAGAATATGAGAAAGAAGCCACTAGAGGTACAAGGGTATAACATCTTCCTTCAGATTGTATCAGAGAATTATGAATTTCTTGTAGGGTAACACTGGAGAAGTGGGGCGTTCCTGAAATAAGTGCCTACCAGAGGTGGAGCCAAGGAATGCTTATTTCGGAAATGCCCTGCTCTGAGGATGTTACCCTGAGTAAAGCACTAACAGAATTTTTTTCGTTTTTTCCCTCGGTACACAATGCACTGTTGAGTCAAGGGATGCTTACTTTCGGAACTCCCCACTGTAAGGACATTATCCTACCTGAGATGCCGTGGCCTTTGTGGAGGACAGATTCTACTTGATAACATGCACATATACACTACAATATTTCTGCTGGTGCTTTATGTTGGAGGGAATATTAGCACTGCTGGGTGCTGAAGACTGTACAATGCCAGTTCTCAAGAGAATGGAGTTATATGTAGTCCAAATGACATGCTGCAAGCAGCAGTATATCCATCCAGACAGAAGCAAAATAGACTATACACAGAAGAATAATACACACCCCAAAAATATTTTCAGCAGACTTTCAGGATTTCTTGGGCAATGTTTTATTTGTGACAGAGTTGTTTGTTTTTCCACATCTCAAGGTCAAGACATCAATAGCCAGTGAGTGAAGATTCAGATTTCATTTTACGAGTACATATACCCTGTACTCTCAGGTTCAAACACAATGGGATAATCAGAACATCTGATCTGTGAGTGTCCTCTCAAGTGTTTTGTGGAAAGTACCTACTACCCCTTTGAACAGGATATTGTTCTCAGTTTGAAACCCTGTAAAAAACCCTTTTGAAAAGGGACTATGGCAACATTCCCATTTCCAGTTGGTTGTGTTTGTTCTGTGTGGAGATTGTGATCT
>Ga0209611_10005485_pt1 | contig 21220 bp, 18 predicted proteins | sample S1TSphgellanicum_3_FD_187693 | JGI IMG/M metagenome (GOLD analysis project Ga0209611, IMG submission 187693) | Host-associated microbial communities from peat moss isolated from Minnesota, USA - S1T2_Fc - Sphagnum magellanicum MG (SPAdes) (version 2) | ecosystem: Host-associated > Plants > Peat...
AAAAAAAAAAAAAAAGCAATGGCAACTGCCGTCGCCTTCTTCTGTGGTGGTGTTATAGAAAAAAAGGCGATGGCAACATGTTGTGTTTGAAAAGAAAAAGACGATGCAACGGTTTTCTTCTATGGTTATGTTGCAGCGAAGAAAACAATGACAGCTTATTATTGTTACCTTCTTCTGTGGTGGTGTTATAAAAAAGAAAAAAGCAATGGCAGCAACAACCATCACCTTTCTCTTTGTGGCGTTGTTGCAGTGAAGAAGGCAACGACAGCTATTGTTGTAACTTTCTTCTTTGGTGGTATTATAAAGAAAAAGAAGATGACAACAACTTCCATCACCTTCTTTTATGGTGGTGGTGATGAAGAAAGTGATGGCAGAGGTTATCATCGCCTTCTTTCTTTTTTTTCTTTTTTTTCTTCTCTAGTCCTTTTGGTCTAGTTCATTAGAATTAACAATTAACAACGAAATGGTGGTTTTTTTTAATGTTGAAGGTTATAATGACTAGACAAATGAAATTGAAAAAAGGTGGTGGTGATTTGGAAGCTCTGAAGTAAAATGTTACTTCATTAGAACAGACAATTGGGAAGCAAAATATTAATCCATTACAACCGAAACCTAGGGAATGAAATGGTGATTTGGACGCTCTGAAGTAAAACGTTACTTCATCAGAACAAACAATTAGGAAGCAACATATTAATCCATTACAACCGAAACCTAAGGAGTAAAATGGTGATTTGGAAGCTTTGAAGTAAAATGTTACTTCATTAGAACAAACAATTAGGAAGCAACATATTAATCCATTACAACCAAAACCTGGGGAGTAAAATGTTGCTCCATCAGAACTAAAAATTGATGAATCAAGCAATCTATGTGGCTTAGAGTTGACAATGGTGATAATTTATAATTCAAATGATGAGATCACTCCCAATATAAATTGAGAATTTTGATCGCTGGTGGGTTAGATTATTTTAGAATTTACATACATTCTATTAAATGCAAATTAAAAAAATTGTACAAGTTTTTAATTTTATTTATATCTGCACCTTCCATCATTTGATGGAAAGTGTGCAATTTTTTTTGTCAAAATTTTATTATTGTAATACCTAAAAACAGTTAAAGTTTGTAGGAATTGTATTTAATTGTGTGATTTTATGTTTTGCAATACTTGCATTCTGATTTTTAAACTTTTTATGTGTAAAGTTTTAAGGTTAGGATTTTTTTATTACAAAGTAATGACTTATTATTTTATATTTCTTGGTTTAAGTCCGGAACTTGGAAGTGACCAGGCCTCTCAACCGCTAGCACCTCCTTGTCCACCTAATATGGCTCAGAAGAATAAAAAATGGACGAAGGTTGGGTCGAAATGAAAATGTAAAGTTAGCACTTGTATTGTCGCATATTGTGCCAAATGGTTATTGACCAAACATTTGAAGAGGTGCATGGCTTAGTGGTAGAAAAGATCAAACCTAAGAGGCCTTTAACTTTTGAAAGAGGTCTTCGACATCAAGACCATGCTAAATGAACACTCACATCTTGGGAGATGTCATGGCCTTGCAAAAGCAAAATGATCAAAAGTTTGTTAATTACACTCATGCCAAAACCTAGTGTGAATGGGATAAACTAGTAATTGTTGCAGAATAATGTCCACCATTACCAAAACCAACTTTGGTCCAATCAGGGTCAGAGTAACTGGTGCAAGTGTTGGGTTTTAATGTTTGGGATGTGGGAAGTGTGCCTTGAAATGTAACATCATGGATGGAAAAAGGATGAAAATTTACAAGAGATGATTTGATCCACTCATTTTACATGTGCAAGATGATTAAAGATGGCATGGGATGTCAAAAATTAAAATCGAAAGTCCACTGAAGCAAATCGAACATAAGAGTTGACAGATGTATTAAATTTCCATGAATCAAAAATGATTCATGGAAGGTCAAAAAAAATAATAATCAATATTTATTTATTTTTATAATTTTATTTCATCCCAGGTGTGTTAGGGTTTAATTTGGTGGTTTTTTGGTGTTTATAAGGTTCAGAGCACAACAAAAAAAGAGTTTGTTGAAAATGTAATTCAGGTTAAAATGCAACGCTGCCATTTGTACACTACTCGTCATGTAACAAGGCCTACAAATGCAACAACTTCTTACTGAGTTAAACATGGGATTATAAATAATGATATGGTATAGGGTTTCCATTTTATATAATTAGCTAGGTTTTTTTAGCTTTTTCAATTTTTAGATGTGAGCCATACTTACACAACCATGTGTAGTAGTTTCAATTTTTAAGAGTTGCATCAGGGTTATTTGAGTGTGGTAAGGTTATTAGGGGCTTTTACCAACTTCATAAGGAATGATAAATGCATGTGGTTGCATGGAGGGGTTGTTTTCTTTTATGAAATACAATATTGGTGAATAAAGTGTTGGGTTAATTATTTTCTTCAACAAAAAACTGGTAATCATAATTTTAGAACCTCAATTGTGTAATCAAAAGTGAGAAATCTCTAGAAGATTAGGGGTAGAAACAAACATTAAAATTTGTGGTGTTAAGCAAAACATTAGTCTTATTCTAGTATTTAATGAGTAGCAAGGATGTTTGAGATTCATGAAACAGTTGAAGGGGTGTCAATGAAAGGTCCATTAGAGATAAAATGACCTTCAAGCCTTATGAACATAAGATTAATTCGAAACAACTTAACGATTAAATAAATAATGTGATAGGATGGTAATGGCAACATGAATGTCATAATGAATAAAACATTTATTTAGAATAGGGATAAGCTTAACAGGAGTTGTAATTACACGTTGAATCATGAGCTATGTCTCAGTGATAGTTTATAACTATAGGAAATCTAAGATGCGTCGAATGGTGCGAACTAAGTAGTCCGCCTTACTATTAGGATGCAGTCAATGAATCCGACCGTGTAACCAACGATAATGTCCAACACCAAGAACTAAAGACCACGTGAAGATAAAGGTGTCTTCAATCTTGTAACAACCTTCATAGATGATTTCAGGTTCATTGTTAGAAGCAGGGTCAATTTGCAACAAATCACCAAGGTGTGAAAATTTAAAGAGATGCGATAATACCAAGCTCGAGGGGGTTCAACTTCAAGACGAACGCACACTTCTCGAGGTTTGGGATCTTCATCACGAGGACGTTGCATCAATGTTAAATTTAAAGATGTTTTTGGAGCCAATTCTTCATTCATTTTTGCAGCTTGAAGCCCATAAAACATGGCCATACGTGATGCCATAATTTCAAGGAAAGGAAAATATATTTTCAATCAAAATCAAATCAACAATGAATGTGTGGAAGACTTATTACATCGAGATGTGAGGTTGTAATTTATAGATCAAGGAAAATGAAGGAAATCAATAAGTAACGACGTAAAACCACGATAAAGTAAAACCTTAAAATTAATGGAAAAAATGAAAGTTTAAGTAAAATTTGTTAGGAAAAAATGAGAAGAGGGGAAAAAGTGTTTTTCCTTCTCCTTCCATCGACCACCAAACAATGGAACCTTCCATTAACCACCAATGGAACTTTCCAAGGGCCATTAAGCAATGGAACCTTCCAAGGGCCACCATGCAATGAAACCTTCCAAGGGCCACCAAGCATGGAACCTTTCAAGGGCCACCAAATAATGGAACCTTCCAAGGGCCACCAAGCATTGGAACCTTCCATTGGCCACCGAATTGAAATCTTCTTTCATCTCCTTCATTCTCCTTTTCTTTCAAAGGGTGAATTCGAATCATTGAGGCTCTTTTTCCCTGGACATAATTTTCAATTCAAATCTTGAGAATACTTGTTCCCATAACTTTGTTAAAGAAAAAAAAAATGATTAGTCTTGGTAGAAGGTAAGAAGAAGGAAAGTAGAATGGACATTTGTAATAGTTTTGAAAGACTAGAAGTGAGTAGGGATAGTGTTAGGAGGTTGAAATCTTAAAAAAAATCTAACAAACCTCTCGAGTTTGGAGGCATAACTTCTTATTAGTTTAACTGTAGAACTTAGGATTTGGGAACAAGGTGCAGCTTGTAATTAGCTTTCTAATGAGCTAAAACAAGCCAAATTTGAATAACATATGTGTTAGGAATAATATTTCAAGTGACTGGTGGTCTACAGCCAAGATGAACTTACTACCTTCGTAAAACCCTCTCGAATTTGATGGCATAATTTCTTACTAGTTTAATTGCAAAGCTAAGGATTTGGTAGCAAGGTGTGCCTTGTAGTTAGCTTTTTAATAAGTTAAAGCAAGCCAAATTTGAATAACATATGTGTTAAAAATAATATTTCAAGTGGTTAGTGATTTGCAACTAAGTTAAACATGGTGTTGAACCCTTAAAATGGTTTAAATGAATGATAATTTGACATAAAATTCTAGGATTTGAGGTGTTTGAGCTTGGAAAATAAATCTATCATATCTAAATCGTAAATGATGTATAAGAAACAAGTTATTTAGTTTGAACTACAAACGTAATTTGACGTTTAAAAATACATTTGCATTTTTCCTTCACTGGTGGCATATGTATTTTCAAGTAAAGTCACCTCATAGAACCAGGAATATAGGGACAAAAAGTCACCTCACATTAAACTACCCAATTTTTGAACTTTGGTCCTTTGATATAACATAAAGAACCTTTTTTTTCATTGGGTTCTTTAGCAATTTTTTATCCATCCATTTTTGTACATCTTTTATCAATATAATATTTTCTTCTAATCACATTTGTTTGATGTGTATATGGTTAATCATATTTTTCTTCATTTTCATAATCTTCTTAGTATTTTAAATGTAAGAATCAAAAATTAAATAGGCCCATATGAATAAGTAACATTAATTTGTATAGGGTTTACAAATATCAAAATGAACATTGTGCAATACCTAAATCCTTTCTATAATAATTTTCATAAGGTCATTTCAAATATGCAATACCCACACGTAGCTCTCGTAATTAGTTTTTTTTTTTTACATCCATTGTAATATCAACATATAAATCTCGTAATTAGTTGTTAGTTTTTTACATTCATTACAATACTCGCATATAGGTCTCATAAATAATTGTTGGTTTTTTAACATGCATTACAATACTCGCATATAAATTGCGTAAATAGTTGCTAGTTTTTTACATCTATTGCAATACCCACATATAGGTCTCGTAACTAATTATTGGTTTTTCACATCCATTGCAATACCCACATATAGGTATCATAAATAATTGTTGGTTTTTTACATTCATTGTAATACCCACATATCGGTTTAGTAGTTCATTTTTTTAACATCCATTATAGTACCCACATATAGGTCCATAAATAGTTGTTGATTTTTTATATCTTTTGCAATATTTACATATAGGTTTCCATTATAATATTTATGAGACTCATATGACATAATAATATAATTTAAGTATCAACAAATAATGTCATCATTAAGGAATTACTAAAAAATTATTTCAGATAATGTAAATGATTAATTATCATATTTAAACAATCATTTATTTCTTAATATTAATTAAATGATTATTTGGTTGAACTTTAATTATTAGATAATTAAAATTTAGATCTAAAAATAAAATCAATAATTTGATATTTAATTTATTATTTTAATTAGATTTTTTATGTTGATAAGTTATTCAAATCATTATTTTAATTAATTATTCATGATAATTAATTGTCATAAAATTAATTTAAGTATATAAAGAGACATATTTTGGGTACCCAAACCACTTATTTTGAAGTGACCTTACATGTGGGTATTACATTTAGGGTTGATTATGCACCTAAAGTTGTTTAAATCACCTATGGATTATTTTTAAATGAATTTACATGCAAGTATTACATATAGGCTTTGGTTTTCATTGAAAGGCCACTTAAACTACATATTGGTTATTTTGAAATGACCCTACATGTGGGTATTGCATTTAAGGTTAAGTTTACACCTCAATTTATTTAAATCACCTATGAATTATATCAAAACGAAGTTGAATATGGGTATTGCATTTAGGGTTAGGTATTCATATAATTTTGTAATACCCGCAAATGTACTTATTTTCATCAACTAAAAATTTGGCCTTAATTTTTTGAATAATTAAATAAAATTTGTAACAAAACAAAAAAAAAAGTATATTTCTTACCATTTGGTAATATTTCTAAATTAAGTTTTTTCACTTTCTTTAAAAAAATATAAAATGACATTACATTATTTTACATATTTTAAACCCTAAAAATTCCACCCAAAATGCACCCTAGATTTATTTTAATTATTATAGACTTGTAAAAAAAGGTTAATTAATTTACATGTCATAAACTCTAAACCTAAACCATAATTTTAACATTGAATAATATATTTTATATTAAACCCTAACCCCTTATATCATTAATGTGACCAATTTAACATTATGTTCATTTTTATATATATTAAATCGTACTATAAGGTGAATAAATAATTTTGAAAACATGAATTTCATGATGTATTGGTGGAGAATCAAATATTTTTATGTTTCAAGGTTAATGAATTATCACAATTTGATATGGGTATTACATTTAAACAAATATTGAACTTTGACAACTATGGAACATATGGAAACAAAAGATATTCATAATTATGCTATAGATCTAAACAAGTGATAAAATCAAAAATCAATATAATGAACAAAATCTAGAATATAAACCTTAAATCTTGATATATATGAACCAAATTCTTAAACATCAAATCATAAGGCATAACCTTAAAAATCCAAATGATATTTTCCCATGAGCCCTATTACAACCCTAACTATACAAACCCCAACAAAAAAAGGTCTTAGTAATATATGCCCTAAACCCAAAAAATTATACAAAGTATACAAATTATATAATGCAAAACAAAAAAATTAAAAAAAACATAGGAAAAAAATTTTAAACCAAATTTTTAAACTTTTAAACTACAAAGATTTACTGACTGGTAACAAAACCTTAATTTTCAAAAACAATCAAACAAATTTTTTTAAAAACCAAAAGAAAATATGTCTCTTACCTTTGTGTGATCTCTTTAAACAAATTTTTTCCACTCTCTTTGAAAAAGATATAAAATGAAATTGTATTACTTCATATATGTTTAAACCCTAAAATTTCCCCCCCAAATTTAGCCTAGTTTAGATTAATTACTATAAATTTGTAAAAAACTTGTTAATTAATTTATGTGTCCCAACCTTAAACCTAAACCATAATCCAATAATACATACTTATAGTAATTACATGAAAAGATGTATTATAATGTCCATTCCATAATAAATTAGGTAAACAAAATTTAGTAAAATATACATTAACTAAACCAAAATGGTTGCAATTATGACATTGTTTCCACTATAAATTATTGTAATACCTACATGTGGACCTATATTCATCATCCATGAACTAGGGTGAACCTTAATAAATTGATAGGAAGGATTGGGGGGCAAGGGGGGTGGGAAAAGTGAATAAGTAATTAGCTAGGTATTTGACTATGTAAAAAATAGAGGTAGGTAGGTGAACATAATGGTAGGTAGGAAGGTGGGTGCATAGGTAGGTAAGTAGGTATATAAATAGGTAGTTGGGTTAATTGGCAAGTTAATAAATGGAAAGGAAGTTCAAGGAACAAGGTAAATAGGTTACTAAAGTAGGTAGGCATGTAGGTAGGTAAGTAGGTATATAGGTAGGTAGTTGGGTTAATAGGCAAGTTAGTAAATAGAAAGGAAGTTCAAGGAGCCAAATAAATAGGTTATTAGAGTACGTACATGTAGGTAGGCAAATTAGTAAGAAGAAAGTTACACTAGCAAAGTAGTTAGGTAGATAAGCAAGTTAATATGTAAAAACAAGTTATTTTATCAAGTTAATTAAGTTTGTTGAGTATTTATGTCAATAGGGTGGTTGTGTATATAAAGTTGCTAAATAATAATGTAGTTAGGTCAATAAGATAGGTAATTAGTACAATGATTGGGTTAATAGGGAAGTTAAGTCAGTAGGATATGTAATTAATAAAGGTAGTTAGGTTAGTAGGATAAGTAATTAGTATAGTAATTAGGTCAATAAGATAATTAGTTACTAAGGTAGTTGTGTTAGTAAAGGATAATTAGTAAGGTACCAAGGTTGGTACAATACTTATGAAAGTAGGAAGGTGAATAGGGTAGTTATGTGTGAGGTCAAGTCCAGGGAAAAAAACAATAAAGAACAAACCAAAAAAAAAAATACAATGGTCAACAGCGAAAAAAAATGGATTATGATGAACCCCATTTGACACTAAATGAAAAAACACAACCCATCCAGTGGACAGAACAACCAATTAATGCATTGGTGGTTGTTGGTTCACTATGGCCATAAAAATCATGTTGCAATTTATGGGTTGGGCTATAACTTGTGTGGCAAAGTACCATGCATTAGCTAAGTCTATTCCCCTACCCAACCTTATTATAGTTCATCCTAGGATGGCACTAAGAAAGTAAACACATGATTTCACATCAAAAGAAGGTGCAATTTGTTTCCTTTCAAAGGTTTGCAAGTATAGAGCACACCTTCAATACCATTAATACCTTTAATACCATGTAAGAGTAAAGGTTTTCACCTTTGGTATGTGGAGCTCAATGATAAAGGCTTCTTTACATCACACTTCAATATGCAAATAGGCATGCACAATTCATTGTTTGCCAATGCATGAAATTCAACATTTTTGTGTACATAACAAATACCTCTTGAGTAAGCCTCCTAGAAACCAACCATTATTTTCACCAATGGCAAAACCTTTAGGAAAATATCTCAACAAGGCCTTCATTGAAAAATAACATATACATCTTTCTTTTTTCAAAATATGAACTTATATATATATATATATAAACAATTCATCATCACTAGTAGAGCAAAGCAGAGCGAAGCCCAAGTTTAGTTATGCTAAAAATTGAACATTTTTAATGAAGGTAAATTGTACATTTCCATTGAATTGTAAATGCAAATGCTCAAGGTTTTTGTATTCAAATTTAAAACCTAGGTTATATTTTTAACATAAAATAATATACACAAATATGCAAGGTATGTGAAACATGGTTTTTTTTTTTTTCAAATTTGTGAGGAAGGTGGATTAACAATCTTCCAAAAATGGACTTTGTTAGGTTTGGTTGCAGCTTAGAGAGCAAAATATAATTTCTTTGGAACTCTCCTATATTTTGGTGGCATCCTAGAAGCTTTGGTTTAAATATGGCAAACTCAACTTTTTTCTTTTCAAAATATGACAATTTCATTCAATTTTTTCCCCAAAAAAATCTTCATAGGATTTGCAACCCCCCCTTTTTTTTGGTCATGAAGAGACAAAATTTCTCCCCAAAACAAATAAAAATCATGTGGAATCATGTTTTTGCCTACCAATGAAAATAGAAAGCCTATATGGCCCATGGTATTGTTTAGAATGAGAGCTTTGAATTGTTTAAAGGAGGTAACTTTAGTTAACTACCCCTTAAATTTTAGTGTGAATCATTGATAAAGTTGGTTTAGGTAAAATAATTTTAAGTTCTATAAGTCATCCTTTTGGATGACAATTTCAAACTAGAAATATGTTTAGCTATAATTCTGAAATTTAAATTCAAGTCAAGTTGCATGCAATGTTATTGAATATTTTTATTTGAATGGAACTTAATTTTCACAAAATTAATTCATTTTTTCCATCCATTAGTCTGTGGTCATTAGTAGTGTGCAAAAGCTCAACTATTATAATAGCCTCACATGGTTGTGCCTAGGTGCAAAGAAAAAAATGGTGATCAATGAGATTGTTTAAATGCTTCTTTTAAAGAATTGCCTTGGTGAACTAAGTACTTACATGTTGTAAGAATACCAAAAAGTTAATTAATTAATTGATTAATTAAATGCAAATTGCAAGTTGGTTTTGACAAGAATTTGAAACTTTTAACACATCATCCTTTGATTTTACTTGAACGAGAGATTTTACTTGAGGTGCACAAACCCTAACAATAGAATAGGCTACCCAATTTAAACCTTGCAACCTTCAGACTCGATGATATTGGGAGCCTGAAACTCGACTATTGCCTCATCCTAGGCCGCATATTTTGAGAATTCCTACACTCTAGGGCTTTTACTACATCAATTTCAACCTTACAGTCTCCTTCTCCTCCTCACAACCCCTAAAAATTCTGCATCCAATTTCAGCCTTGCAACCTCCTCTTTAAAAACCCTAACAATTCTGCAATCCAATTTCAATAATGCAACCCCTCTTCACAAACCCTAACACTTGTGCAATCCAATTTCTCCCTTGCAACCTCCTCTACGCAAACCCTAACAATTCGGCATCCAATTTCACCTTTGCAACTCCTCTTCACAAATCCTAACACTTGTGCATCCAATTTCAGCCTTGCAACCCCCTCTTCACAAAACCCTAACAATTCTACATTCTGCATTCAACGTCCTCCTCAAGACTCAGAGTACCAGACAGAGGGGTTTCTGGCACATCACTTGTGCCGCTTGTGTATGTAGCCAAAGTGGGAATCATACAGACATAGGTAACAAAAGATGGAGGGGAAAAAGAAGAATCCAATTCAAGGAAACAACCAAACAGTTACCTTACAAATGGTGGGTTAGAACTTAGGGGCAGCCAATTGTGTGAAAGAAGAGAAGGAGAGAAATGGAGTTGTGAGCTTTGGAAGTGTGTGTGTGTGTGTGTGTGTGTGAGAGAGAGAGAGAGAGAGCCATGGATGGCGGAGTTGGAGGTTGTGCTCAGACTCATCGTTCTGCTGCCGTCCATGTCGCCGCCGTCCTGGGCCTTGTCGCCTTCTCCTTGTCCGTATATGCTGTCTCCCTTGCTTCCAGACGGCGTCATACCCACCGGATGCACAAGGAAGAATCCGTGAACGAGGAGGAAGACCTGGAAGAACCCGATGAAGAAGAAGAAGAAGACCGAGAGAGGGAGACCAAACCTAATATGTTCTTGGAAGATGAAGGGGGGATTTGGGGTTTCGAGACTAAAAGCGGTAGCTGCAGTGAGGAGCTCCTCCAGCGTCCTCCTGTGACTGCGGCAGAAGCTGCTTCGTCCTCTTCTTGTGGTCACGTATGTGGGAGCTGCCAAAAAGAGACTAAGAAGAACAAGGAAAAGGGTTTAGAGGATGCATCGTTCTGCTGCAGCAGTAATTTAGTGCATTCCTTGAAATCTACAACTGGGGTTTCTCCGGCTCTTTTTTTGGCCGATGATGGTAAATCTTCTTCTTGGGGCAAGATTTTGTTTGCCTCGCAGACGGGGAATTCTCGAAGGCTTGCAGAGAAGCTGCAGAAGGAGTTGTTGGAAGACGCCAACCTGTGTTTAGACTTGGTGGACCCTGCTGCCTACGAACCGGAAGACCTTGTGAAAGAGAGGCTTGTCATAGTAGTTGCCTCAACTTGGGAAGATGGAAAAGCGCCACCCAATGCATCCTTTCTCGCTCGGTGGCTTGAGGAGAGCTCTAAAGATTTTAGGGTTGGCTCTGGGCTGCTTAGAGAATGCAGGTCAGTGCTTCTTCTGTCTTGTAAAGCTTCCATGTAATTGTTGTAAGGTTCTTCTCTCTTAAGCTCAAGAGGTCAACATATTTTCTAGGGTTTTAAGTGAAACATTGTGCCACTCAACTGTGAACTTCTTTCCATTATTGTCATCATCTCACCATCTTCCAGAAATGACCTGAAGAAAGAATTTGTGTTCTCTTTCCTCTATGGGTTCAGATATGTGAAATATGCATATCACTGCCAGTACAAAGGAGGTCTGGATTTAGAGCTTGTGTGAATGGGTGCTGTTGCATCAACGGTAAAGTCAAGATTTAGGGTCCCTTTCCATTAGGCTGTTGTGATCACAATTACACACAGTGTGTAGCCTAATGGAAAACCACTGACATAGAGCCTTGTTTCTTACTGCAAGGATAGTCACTTTTCATTGGTCAAGTGTGTTGAAAATATGTAATTAATCATGTTAGGAACTCTGGGAACACACAATTCTCATGAAAAAAGGGACAAATGCATTGCATGATGAGTCACGATTTTGACTCACAGCTCTCACAGCTTCTGCTACTGGTCAATGCTTGACCAGTAGAGCTGCAAGATGACTGTTACCACAGCTAATTGAAAAAACTTAATGGAAAGTTGTTGTGATCACAGCAGCCTAATGGAAAGATGTCCTTAGATTCAAATCACTTCCACCAGGGACCAGCTAAAGTCACACTAAGCTTATAACACACAAGAACAGTTATGAGTCAAGAACTCTAGAGAAAAAAGATCCAGAAGGTTTTTTTGTTGGCTTCCTGATAAAAGGGAGTGTTTGTCCAGATTTGGGGTATTTGGAGTGGGAAGCCGCTCATATGGGTCAATGTTCAATGCTGTTGCCAAGGCCTTCGACAGCCACTTTGAAACTCTTGGAGGCATCCGAATCATGTCAAGAGGGGAGGGTGATGAGGATGAGGGAACAGTGGACAAAGAGTTTAATGCTTGGTCAAAACAGCTTCTGGAGAAATTGCAGAACTCACACATGCTCTCTTCTGGTCTTGATTCCAAACATGAATGCCAGGAGGACGGGAGCTTCAAAGCAGATGGAAATGGGATCAAGGAAAAGGAGTTGGAGGCGAGTGCACTCTCTTTGGAATTAGCTGAGGACAGTGATGGTGATAGTGATGATAATGTTTTTGAGGATGCTAGTGACAACAAGGAGAATCTTGCTGTGGGCAGTTTGATAGACTTAGAGGATGTGGCTGGCACCGAGAACAAACCACCTGAGCCCATTCAAACTGGCAGCAGGAAGAAGGGAATTGTGAGGAAGCAGTTGCCAAACAAGACTTTGTCTTCCTCATTGTTTACGAGCACCACTGGTGGCAGCCAGAATCAAAGCAATGGACCAAAGGAGATGGTGACACCTGTCCTTCGGTCTAATTTGGAGAAGCAGGTCAGCAATTGCTATTGCCATGCTTTTCTCTGCTTCATTTATAGGAAATTTTTACTGAATGTCTTGCTCACAAGATAAATATTATACATCTTGACACCCTGTGCTTGTGCAGCCTGCTGATGCCAAGTCATATAGCTTTGATAGAGTCTTGAGCTTTATGCCTTTCTTCTTGTGGGTCCCCATTGTCTATGATGTGGAGGTTATTTGATAATACTAATTGATATTCCTATGTTTATGGGAAGGTTATGTCAGTTGGCTCATTTGGGTCTCATGAGGCAGGCATTCTGACAGAATTCTTTGTGCTACCAACCAGGGGTACAAAATTGTTGGATCACACAGTGGAGTGAAGTTGTGCCGTTGGACCAAGTCACAGCTTCGGGGACGTGGTGGATGCTACAAGCATTCATTCTATGGAATTGAGAGTCATCGGTAAGCATTTAATCCCACCACATCTCCCTGGACTTAAGTGGGTAAAGGATCACAGCCTAAGGTGTGCTCAAAACATGAGAAAGGTTCATACAATGACCTCACTCAAATTCTACAAAGATGATGTTGAACACTAGACACTTTGGTGTGAGTCCTCTTGAGTCAGTGGTGACTGTCTCTTTTCAGGTAGATTGATGGCCAGCATCTATATGGTGGTTTGACATGGGGAAGGTTTTCAGGTGCATGGAGGCAACACCCAGCTTAGCCTGTGCAAATAAGTGTGTGTTTTGCTGGCGCCATCACACAAATCCTGTTGGGAAATCTTGGCGGTGGCAAATGGATGACCCATTGGATATTGTCAATGCAGCTTTGGACCAACATGTTAAAATGATCAAACAAATGAAAGGAGTGCCAGGTGAATCAGTTCTGTCAGAACTGTGCATTTTGACCAGATACTGATAGTTTGATATGGCCATGATTTAAGATTGTGTAGGGTCTACAATTTGTCACCACATGGAATAGCATGGAAAGAGCTTGCAGTTTACCAGCTTTGAGGGGACACCAAAGTCAATATGATTGAAGTATAATGATATACAATGAACACATTGTGTCAGACCCACTGGGTTTTCAGTTTCAGTTGAGTGACTGATTTTTTATAGGGCAATGTGGTGGGTCATTGGTTGCAGTTGCTAGGCCAATGTTCTGTTGTAGTCCAAAGTATTTGATGGTGTCAGCTTTCTGACACTGGTAGTGGAGTTGTGCTTTAGGAGTAAAATCGGAGCGTCTTGTTGAAGGAATGACACCAAGGCATTGTGCACTGTCGTTGGTGGGGGAGCCAATAATGTATCCTGAGATCAATACACTAGTTAGTGAGCTTCATCACCGTAGAATTTCAACATTTCTCGTGACAAATGCACAGTTCCCAGACCGTATTGTAGCACTTCAACCTATCACTCAGGTGAGATGTCTCCCCATGCACACATGAATCTTATGTTAGAATTATGTGCAACAAGAATCATGTGACTCTAGACATGAGGAGGCCAAGCAATGTCCCTTGGATTGTTTCTATTATCTAGTATGCACAAATATCTGGGTTTCACTGGTTGTTGTCTCAACTCACACCTTGGACTGAAACTGTAGCTCTATGTGAGTGTGGATGCTGCAACGAAAGAGAGGTTGAAGGCCATTGACAGGCCCCTTTTTGCTGACTTCTGGGAGCGGTTCACTGTAAGTATTGCAATTGATTTTGCAGATGTGTAATGCTGCATGTGTGGAAGTCTTCTATTGGCTAACCTCCAATGCCTGCTGGGTGACTCAAACCCCCTTCATGACACATGGACCATAGAGGCAGCCAATATGTTCATTGTCAAATACCTACAAAAGTACTATAAAATTTTGGGTTTTATGAAGTATATTGAATGTGAATGTAGTCGTGGAAGCCAAAGGTTTGAAAAGCTGTTTATCCTGCAATCTGGAACATGTGATGTTGAAGGCAAACTGATTGCATGAGAAAAGTAGAGTGTGAGGACTATGTTATGATTGGAGGGTTATATGATCTTTTTGGAGTCTGCAGGATTCATTGGCTGCTTTGAAACACAAAAGGCAGCGAACGGTGTATCGTTTGACATTGGTGAAGGGTTGGAACACTGAAGAAGTGAAGGCCTATTCTGAGCTTTTGGAGTTGGGTCAACCTGATTTTATTGAGATCAAGGGTGTCACATATTGTGGCTCGTAAGTTCCCATTTGGATGTCTTATGTGCACACCAACTCTTTGCTTAACCCTCTTCCTTGCTTTCTCATTTATGAGTGTGCATTAGTGGTGACAACCTTTTGTCAAGAAAAACCTTTCACATGGCTTTTCTTTCCAGTACAGCATGCAAAGACCCCCTTGATCAGCATCTAAAAACAAAAGTATATACCATGTTGAGGTTGATGCAGAACAGCAACATCAACATTGACAATGGAGAATGTGCCATGGCATGCGGATGTCAAGGATTTTGCTGAGGCATTGGCAAAGGAGAGAGGGGGGAGTGAGTATGAGCTTGCCTGTGAACATGCTCATTCCTGTTGTGTCCTCCTTGCTAGAGCCACCAAATTCAAAAGGGAAGGCCAATGGTACACTTGGATTGACTATGAAAAATTTCACGACCTGGTAAGTCCCAATCACTGGGATACTTCTTTGTTCAATTTGGATTATATGTTACATACTGAAAAGGTTAAATAATTACTATGGACTACACATCTGTAGTTTATTACTCAGTGTCTCATGGGGAGGTCACCTTCTTGTTGGAATCAGCTGTTCAGGAAATGTTCATATTCATGTGTTCATGATAACCTGGAATTATGCTAGTTCACCTAGAAAACTATTCCAGCAATTGGTGGGTGATCTATGGACCAGTGCTCATGAAATTCTTGTCACAGGGTTTGGTGATGGATACTCTTATTGGTTAATACAGGACTGATCTTGTTGTATATTATGTCCACTGAGAACCTGATGAAAAGATGAATTTTGGTTCTGCCCTTTTGAAGGACACTACATGAAATTGTTTGCCCTATGTGAGGCTGCTATCTCATCATTTCATACCATGTAGTCAATTGTCCTAACTCGGGCCTGAATTTAATCTTGGGATGAGCAACTCCCCAAGACAACAGTGCCACAAAGACTTACAGAGCTCACCATCTACTACAGGCAGTGTCTATGGTGTAGGGAAGAGGCTCTTGATCATGCCAGCTGCAGCCAGCACAAGAAAATTCCTACCTGTGGGAAAATACTAGTGCGTCATGCCTGCATTATGATTTTGTTCTGATCCAAGAGAGCCAGGTTTTCAGTGGTTAGTGTTTTTGACCAGCGTTTTGGATGTGCAGGTTGCAGTTGGTGAACCATTTGGAAGTGAAGACTATATGGCTCCAACACCTGAATGGGCAGTTTATGGGGCACTAGAGGGGGGATTTGATCCCCAAGAAATGCGTGTGAAGAAGGAAAGAAGACATGGAACTTCTGCTGACTCTGGTGGATGCACATAGCAATGGAATATATGAATATCAGCCTAGTTCCAATATTTCTAATGTGCCCAATCTGAAGAGGTCCCTTTGCTTCCATAATCTTCTAATTTATGAGAGCTTAGTGAAGTTTTACTGAACTGGAGAGCTTTGAATATCGTAAGGTGTTCAGATGTACTTCCAACAACTTTTGCTCTCAGGTTTTGTTCCTTTCAACATTTTTGGTTTTGTTTCTTTCACAGTTTGACAGGGTAGTTGTTACTGAGTGTTTGACTGGGATGATTTCTTACTGGGGAGTGCATATATGCTTGTAACTGATATAACAACCAGACAGTTTATGCACAACAAAGCCAGTTTTCTTATGAAATGAAATCCTGCAGAGGCATGTGGATGTATAATGGAAATGGCCTGTCATTTTGAAGGGCTGTATAACAACTTCAGGGGCCTGCCAAACGAAGTAAAGATGGCTAAGGTACCACCACTTGTGAGTGTGAGCAGTTTAGGGTATATTTGCCTTTCAAGGAAAATTTCAGAAGATCACGTTCTGGCTCCTCCAAGCAATTTGTAGCAAGAATTTAGACATAATTCACAACTTTGTCAAAGGATAGTTCACAGCAGTTTTGTGCCTGCAAGTGGTTTACAATATATTGATTTGGGAATCAGAAATGTCTTTCTAAATGTGGACACACCATGTCTAAGTGCATAAATTTCATTCATGTTTGTGTAATTGTATAACACTGGGTTAAGGTAGGTATTGCCCCAAAGGAATGATGCAGTACTTGTATTGGGAGTATTCCTTATATTTGTTATTGTGATGGGGATCTACCTTCATTCAAAGATACAAATATTGTGTGCAAATCTCATTTTGTTGTAAATTGGCATCCGTTTTTAAATGTTTGCAACTTAATGTTTACTGCTTTCAATCTTTGCAACTACACTTTAAGGAATGATTTGTACATGATCACTTCTAGAACCAAGCATGCATTTTGTGACATAGAATGAACATGTTGAATTGACACATTACGAAATTTTAATCTATTTTGTGACACATTACAAAATCTTAATGTGTTTTGTGACATAGAATGAACACATTGAATTGACACATGACAGAATTTTAATGTGACCTTGTGGGTTGGATCAAGTGCCCAACAATTCAATATTGCATGCAAAAAACAAATGTCTAGTAAATATCCCAATAATGCAAGGACTCCTTGGCATGGTACTCAACTGCATTGAAAAACTCAACATTAGAAACATCTAAAACTTTTCAGGTTTGAAATACCCTTGCTCACTTGCCATTGCCCTGTAGAGCATGTTATATTTATATCCATGTTATAAAAACCATAACATGAAATATGAAATTTTACTTTCACATCCATCGTTATAAAATACACCGCTTGTAAACCTACCCAAAATCAAACTCTTATACATTTTATGGGTAGAGAACACATAAAGAAGAAATGGAATGTGTAAATGCCAAGGATGTTATGGTCCTCCTCTCACAAAGAATTAAAAGTTTATAACAAAATGTGAGTATTGCACCTCTAGATAGCATAGAAAATTATGATCTGTAGAAGGTGTTACACCTCCCACTAAAAATTTGAGAATATTGCATTTTTCATTATCATTAATGGTTGTGGTTTTAATAACAATGAAAGTATTGTTATGCAAGACCATGATGAAACGTGTGTACAACGATAAGGGGTGGAGCTCACTTGAAATAAGTTATTGATGAAGCTTGCAATAATGCTAAGAGATGCAAAACAACCACCACCACAACATAGACCCACAAAGAATATAGATGAAGTGGAACAACATGGGGGAGCTCATAAACCTTGTTATGCAAGGCCACCACAAAATGGAGTTGCAAGACATCCAAAAGAAAATGAAGCATAAAATGACATGGGGGGTAAGGAACTCACTTGAAACAATTGTTGTTGGAATTTGTAACAATGCCAAAAGTTGCAAAATGGCCATAATGCCACCAACTACACTTGCAAAAAACCAAGATGAAGGGAACAACATGGGGGAGCTCACAAGAGCACGATAAATTTTTTTTTGAAAAACATCATTCCTCCACACCTAACTCCCTGTTTTCTCCTAACAATTGCCAATTTCTCCTTGCTTTTTTTTCCTTTGTATTTGTCGAACTAACTCCATGTCCATAGTTGTTTTGAAACCTATGTAAAATGAGTATAAAAACAAGAAATGCAATATGCATATGTAATATGTATAAGGTATTATGTAGTGTTCATTCATTCATTCTTTCACAAAGGATTAAGGTTTGTAACAAAATGAAGCTATACACCTCCAAATGTCATTGAAGATTTATGGTTTATTTTATAAAAATGAGGGTATTACATCTTAGGGTTTACATTTATACTTGCATGGCCTTACACAACCAAAAACATACACATGGGATCATGTAAGTGTATTTCAAAAATTTGTGCATGCATGCCATGTAAGTGTAAACCTCAAAATATGTCTAACAAAAACTATAAATGTAAAAACTTAGGTGCAATAAGTGTAAATGATTTACATTTACATGATTTTGCATGTCATGTGACATGACCATTTACACTTACATGCACAACATTAGTCCACGTACTTTCTTAGTAGATGGGCAATCTCACAATTTTAAATGCTTGTGTCTAAACATTATTGTTTTTTTTCTTATGAATTTATATCCACCTATTGGCATTCCATTGGGCCCTACAATATCTTAGTGTTTTTTGGGAAATATATTGCCTTGAATAACTAGATTTAGCATTGAAAAAATTGCATCTCTCCATTAATCCTTTTATTAGGTTTTAGAAATCGCCATATTGATTGTTGAATGGTTTAGGAATTGTTATATCCTATATTGGATATAATTTTGTTCACCAAAAATGTAAGAGTCACCATAAGGAGGTCACCATATATGATTAGTTCATTGGTTGCTTTCAATATTTCTCTTTCCGTCTTAGCACATGCCTTGGTTAATAGAGGTTTTCATTAGAAATGTTGTTCCCTTAACTAAAGCCTTTCATGAATGTTGCATTTGTCCACAAGTTTTTAATTTAGTAAAATGGGTTTTTTATTGATCACTTTAATTCACAATTTGACTATGAGTAGGATGAAAATGAACTTGCAAATCATGTTTTTTGAATTGTGATTTATGATTGCTTACATGAGCAATTGTGCACATTGCACACAAATCTTTGTTTGTATGACATTGAGGCTTGTATAATGTAAAATTCTAACAACTTGAACTTGAAATTTTTTGTGACATCTAGGGTTAAGGATGCAATGCGCATTGAAGCAACTTGTGAATCAAAACATTCCTCTTCAATTAATGTTATAACATGTTATAATGGCAAGCACCAACCCCTTGGTGATGCAACAACACATGATGCATCATCTAGTAAGTCTAAAAAGTTTTTTTTAATTTGTTTTGGTTTTGTTCTTCATGAGTCATCATGAATCAAAATTGTTGTTTTAGTGTTGTGTTACTTTAATTTTTGATCACATATAGGGGTCCCAAGTCTTGAAAGTCAATTGTGTTGGGTGTCATTTTGTCATGATTGTGATTTTAAATCTCCTTTGTGGTTTCAAGCCTCTTTTATGATTTGAATATCTTTCATGATTTTGGTGTCAAAACTTGAGGTAACCCTTTATCTACAAAGCTTGCACTATGTTCAATGTTCATTTTGTTGCACTTTGAGCTAGCCCCTTTGTCTATTTAAAGTTTGAGTTGGGTTGGGGACTTTCCACACATGGCAAGTAGCAATATGAGATTTCTCATTTTCTTCTATGAACTTTAGAATCTTATTAGCAAGGTGTTTATTTTCTAAATGTTTATCACTTGTTTTTATTTGTAGCCATACACACATTGTTACATTCCTCGATCAACAAATGAATGGGAATTTTATTCCTTGCTTAGTCCTTTACAATATTTGAAAGTTAAGGTTGTTGGAGCTTTCACCCTATGCTAGCCCATCTACAATTTACACAGTATTAGGAACTATATGAACTTCAAGCTAATTATTGAAATGCACATCGAGTGACAGCATTTATTTTTATTTTTATTTTTGAAAATTAGAATGTATTCATTTGTGTAAATGAAATCAAAATAGATCCAAAATGTTGTACGTCATTTTGTGTATTTGTATAGATATACATTGAATAAATGTGGTTAGAATTTTATGTTAATTGATAACAAAATGCAATCTAGCAATGTTTCATGTATTTGCAAATTTTAATGGTTTTGTAAAACAAAAAGTTCCAATATTTGGAACAAAAGAAGATTGGAAAAACACGCCTCGTGTTTGTACAATTGCCTCCAAAAAAAAAAGTTATTTTATAACAACCCAAAAAATTCCCCATTCAGAAATTCAAGCACACCTACAATCTTGATGAACATATTGCATGGAAGTTCAAAATATTAAACTCCACATAGAGTCCAAGGTTGAAAACAAAAAGCTAGTACATGATAATTGAAAACTACACAAATTTCACACTTTAAACATGTTATTTATGTAAATTGCTTTGAGATCAACTAAGGATAAGAGGAATCAAAACTCATTATGATGAAATTTTCAATGGATGAACATTTCCTTTCGTCCATCCTTGTCTAAACATATTTTTTGAGACATCAATTGGATTCCCCATTATACAACATTTTTTTCTTAGCTTTCCAACCTCAAACATCTAACATCATAATACCAATGTGTAATATAGCTCTTGTAACTCTTGCCTAGGTCTCTTTGCAAGAAATGGTATTTCTAAACCTATAAACTTGGTTAAATCCTAAGCTTTTAATTTATCACAAGGCATTTTTGTCTTTGGAAACCCTTAAATTAAACCGAACCTACTTTGATTGGTTGATTGAAGTTTGAGACCAAAGTCACACC
>Ga0209611_10005486_pt1 | contig 21210 bp, 18 predicted proteins | sample S1TSphgellanicum_3_FD_187693 | JGI IMG/M metagenome (GOLD analysis project Ga0209611, IMG submission 187693) | Host-associated microbial communities from peat moss isolated from Minnesota, USA - S1T2_Fc - Sphagnum magellanicum MG (SPAdes) (version 2) | ecosystem: Host-associated > Plants > Peat...
GGGGGGGGGGGGGGGGGGGGGGGGGGGGTTATAGCAGGTCTTTAAGTATAGGAAAAGGGTCTGAAAATAGACTGTTCGGGATTTGATATCCCTGCTGGAGTCCGATAGGTCAAGGAAACAAGTTTAAAATCTGAAAGGGTCTATTTTCAGACTCTTCACCTAAGCGAAGCCCAGCCTGATTTATTTTTCTGTTTCCATTTACAAATAAAGACAAAATTTTAATAAAAAGGTATGTATATAAACAAGGGGTGTGTCACACTGTTGCCTTGCCATTTGCATTAAAAAGTATCTTAAGGCAAAAGAAGAATTATGGGAACTCAAATCTTTCACCATGCAAAAATATAATCTTCAAAAAATCCTCTAAAAGAAACCAAAATCCTTCAAGATATTATAACTCTATAAAGGTGCATTCACACTTAATGTTAAGTCAGTGTTAAGTGAAAATCTAGGTGGCATCTTAGGTGGCACTCGATGTTAAATGGGTGACTGTTTAACATTAAGTGAATGTTATCTTAACATAAAATCTTCATGGTAAATAGGTTTAAGTCCTAAACGACTAGCTTGGTGTTAGAGGACTTAATACTAGAGTCCTTAACACCAAGTGTGAATGCACCTTAACTAACCTCAAGTTTAAATGCAAGCCAAAATATCATCTTTTTTTTAAATCCTCATATAAAAATAGACCTATTTCCTAGTGTTCAAAATCCATTAAGCTACTATCATAGTACCTAAACAATTTCGGCACAAACTAAGAAAAAAAAAATTGGCCTAATTTTGGAAAAATTATATGTTACTTGTGCCAAAAATTTATAAAATTAAAATTTTTTAAGACTTGGACTGTCAAGTTTGAACAGCAGACCTTAAAGTTGAAGAACTTAAGATTAAAACATACTAAACAGTCCCACAAACTTAAATGAATTGTGTTTATTATTATTTATAAGCATCAGGAGCTGAAATTTTCAGAATTAAAAAATCAAGTGCCAAAATTAAGATTTTAAATTTTAATTAATTATTCAGCAGTTTGTTGCCAAATCGGATAAGGAGTAAAATATACTCTATAATGAATCTACACACAGTATCATTTGCCTTTAAAATACAAAGGGAAAAATCAAGCTGGTCATCACGTGTTGTGGGAGTTGAGGCCTGCAACTGCAATGTGACATGGCACTATTGGTATGATTCCCAGTTCTAAATTCTGCATGAACTTCACTCTGTGTTTTTTTTTTCCTGGCTAATTTGTTTTTCAAAATGGCAAAAAACAGAAGTGTTTTTCAAAGTTTCTGGTCATCAAATATGAAGTTTTTGATAGAAGAATCGTCAGATACTACATCAGGTTTCAACAGGTAGCCAACAATATAGGATGGATGCCTCAATGTTTTTACTTTTCATGTTTTGTTTTAGCCACATTTGGCTAAATTTGGCTTAAAGATGATTGCAACTCATGCAAATTACAATATCATGGAAAAAAACACACTCACTTCACATCATATGCTCCTATCAGCAACTGGAAAGTAGAGATCCTGTGCAGCTGACATTACAATGGTCTTGGCCTGTATCAACAAGAGCTTTCTCCATACTTCTGTTACATTCATCATTCATCCCAATGTTGCTGTTTTGCCAAGTCCACAGCAGCAGATTCAGCAAGTTGTTGAGGTCTCTAGTCTCTCTACAACCCAGAAAAAAGCCCTCGCAGAAACCCATCAAGAAAACCTCAAGACTTGAGTAGCCCATGTCCCTCCACACCTGAACCAACACAGAAAAATATTTTATCAGAAACTGCAATGTAAGGGGGTTCAAATTTATTAAAAAAACAGAGCCTCTGTGGAGGACTTGAGCATGGCACAATATCTGCCAGGAAACAATCCACAAAAGTTTTGCTCCATTTCAACATCACAGGCATTGCACTCAGAATCAGTTATATGTTCGCTGCACTTGACTTTTGACCCACAGAAAGTAGTGGACACAGTCTCAAGAAGCTGAAACTGATCAAGAAAGGTTCTCATGCTAACAGGAACATGCAACAGGCCCCCAAAAAAGTAGCATGCTTGAAACACTCCAGACTCAACAAAATGAAATGGAAGATTCAGACTAAAATGATGCTGCCAGACAGAAAAACTTTCCAAGAGATAAGACATCAAACTGACCCAAAAGCTTGAATTCCTACTATAGGCACTTCAAGCAGGTACATCGCACAAGGATCACAACACTCTTAACCTCATTTCATTAGAATGCTGAGGAAAAGCCACAGCCTGCATATTCTAAGACATCAGCAACTGCAGCCCGGAGGCCCTTAGGGGGCGTTTTGTTATACCAGCCATCCTGAAATGAACTGTCTGCTGTCAGAACTGCCTTCACACCCTCCAGAAATACTAAGCATCATAAAAAATTTCAAACTGCACAGCCACCTTGGACACTACATGATTTCAAAGACAAAAAAGAAAAGCCAAACTGAATATTATCATTACACACCCACTGCAGAAACATGATCGATAAAAGCCAGACTCTCTAGTCTCTAGCAAAGGTAAGGATTAAATAGTTGATTAGGTATGATCCAATTTTTTTTTGCTCTTGACCATGATGGGTTTCTTCAGTTTTGGGTGTGGCCAGTTAGGTTGTGATGGCAACTTGAAAAGCTATTTACTAAATAAGGTTGACAATGATTTCCAAATATGCCAGAAATTGAAGTCATGGTGGGACAAATTATATCTTTTGTAATAATAGGTAGCATGAACATTTTTAAGGAAACCCATAGGTTTAGTGTTTTACTTTAATTCTCAATTTGGGATCAATTTGTGACGACTGTCCCATTGCATGACTTGAAATTTTTTTTGGTGTGTGAACTTATATGTGCTGGTGCAGTAACAAGAGAAGGTGGAACAAATTAAGAGAGTTCTGTAAACAATTTGCATTTGCTTGATTCGTCGTTGTCTCCAACAATCACTTATATAAATTACCCAACAAATTTCTCTTTCTGTTATGGGCTTTCTTATTGAAGAAGGTTTCCGCTCTATCCCTTTTCTTCCGAGTCTTTTGTCTAGTGAATTGTTGTGAGTTTAAGCCATGGTTTTTGAGCTCGCAAGCTTCAAGGTTTGTGGTACCATTTTCGCCTAGGGTCCCCAATGACTGATCAGCCATCCTCTCTCATCCATAAGAACTTCATCCCAAGGTTCACACAATCTACATTGCACTTGAGAATAAACATCCATGCATCCTCGGATTTTCCAATTAAGATAAACAAGACTACTCATCTCAATTAATTAACTGGAAAATTCATGATTGCAATAGCAAAACTGCACAGCTAAATCACAATCATAATTCACCCTCAAGTAGGTTTTGCATATCTGAGGAAAATCAAAACACCACAATACCTTCCTCAAATTGACTCTTCATTGATGAAAGAATGCTACAATTTAGGCATGACTATTTTTCCTTTCACACCTGATTTGAGTTCTAACAATCAAACTAACACATCTCAGACTCCTTTGAATTTTCTAGTTTCAAAAAAATTACAGGTGTAAGGGGTTTCCATGTACAAATAGATTTTCCAGTGCAATCGACTCCATACCAGCTACATATTTTGGGATGCAGGTTCATTTTCTTTTCCTGCCCCAACCAGATTTTTGTCCCCTTCTAAATTTGCACTTGGGGTATTATTATTGCCTTCATTATTGTCAACAGCATCAACACAAAACTTCTGCAACCAACGGTCCATCTCCCACAAACAGTGCATCACACTCTCATGTCCTTGATAGCCATGACTCTCAAGTGGAAGAAGCACTAACCGGCAAAGAGCACCTTGCCCTTTTAGTGCACTGAAAAACCGCTCTGACTGCACCCAGAGAGCATATGCATTAGTTGCATGTGTCCAAATTCCACCATGCTAATTCTTATGCATAATACACAAATTTAGTCAAGTCCCAATACAGTTCTTGACCATGCCCAAATTTTCTTCAGCCACTTTAAATCAGGATTTCAACAACAGACACCCCTCATCAATTTTTTGGTGATGACTGAAACTTGAAAATTGGCAACCTAGACTTAATTTTATCTAATTAAGACTTAAAACATCTTTGGAATGGGTATTTACATAATCAAGACAACCATCTTTGGCATGGGTATTAACTTTTGTGGTTCATAATTCAGTACTGGGTTAAGCAAACTGGTACATGGAAAGCTGTGTTTTTGTGGCACCCAATGTAGGTTGCATGGGAATTACAGGTTGAAATATCCCATGCAAAGATCAAATCAACCAAGGACAAATGTGACATAGAAAGTAGTTGTGAAACAAGACATTACCTGTATTGTCAGAGTTCCGGAGTTATTGTCATCCTCACCATGTATAAGGAGTAGAGGTTTTGTTATACGGTCAGCCAACATGAATGGACTCATTTCAATGTATGTTTCTCTCGCCTCCCAAAGTGTCCTCTCCTCTGACTGCACATAGGATAGTGGAAGTTTAGCAGCACATAAATCCTTAATCCCCACAGTGAACTCTTTCATTGCATCTTGGGCATTTTAGCATTAAAAGAAAAGCAATACATCAACAATCTCTTCAAAGGTGCAAGCAGAGTCAGGTTTGAGTTGAGTATGCACCCTTTTGTCAGGGGTGGCAAAAGAAATACAAGTATATAGCCTGGAAGTAGAAAATTCTACCTGGAAACCAAAAGGAGTCAGTGTTCGATTATAAGCACCCGACCGACCAATTCCACAACAAAACAAGTCTGCCGCATGGACTAGCAAATTGGCAGTCATAAAAGCTCCATATGAATGTCCACCTATGGCAATTCTCTTGGGATGTGCAACCTGTGACAAGATTGACAAATCACCATATTATGAAAAAAAACATTTCCATAAACCATGGCAATGAGTGACACTTTGTGCCAAAATAATCTATCACAATCTGTCTGCATGGTGTTCAAGGATATCCTAAGTGCATAATGCTGTAACTCATCCATAGATATTTGTCTCTAAGCTATTGCTCATATATCCACTCATGAAGAACCAGTAGTTCATTATTCAACGTGCATTGAAAAGTGATTGATAAAAAGAAAACTCAACATACCCCGCGACGCACAGCCTCATCAACTGCAGCTTGTGCGCTAGCCACAAGTTGACTTACATACCTGATCACAACCAGCCCCCATTTTCATTAGTGAAAAAATTAAAAAATAACTTTATATTACCTCTTCCTCAGATCAGGAACTCTAGTAAAACTTTCAGAGTTAGGAAAAAAGTTCTGGTAACTTCAGGAGCAACCCACATAATGAACTAAGTGGGGTGATTGATCATCCAGCAACCTGATTGCACTTTGTATCAACAACCCAAAAGAAGCAATAATATCAAATAAGATGATTTCAGAAACACCATAAGGGGTTATCATGGGGCTGCAAGAGTTGTACCGATCATTGGCTTCCTCTTCTCCTTCCCCAATGATTGGCATTGTTGGCCCATCAAGGATTGCAAACCTGCCAGAATTCATGCATCAGGATTCCTTGTGCTTCAGTAAAGCTTGCATAGTTTACACAACCATGGACCCACCTGACCCATTAGTCTAGACCTGATAATGTCATGAGTTGAAGAGGTTATGGAAGGAGTGTTTTACTAACCCTCTTGCCAACCACAACAGTGGAGAAGTGGAGCCGATGCCTGCAAAAGCGTTAGGAGAGCCCCGCATCTGGCCAGCATTATCTTTGCTTTTGAACTCTCGTGGATAAGCCCACATAAGCATAGGCAAAGGTCCATCCTTTGCAGGTTCATATGCAGGGGGTAAATACAGTGTAGCTGTTAACTGAACTCCATCACTCCGCTCATACCTTATGATTTCCTTCTTCAGATTTGCTAATTGCGGATAAGGGTGGGGGAAATCAGTGATTTGGGTCTCTCGTTGATCAGGCCAGGATCTCAAGTAATACTGTGGAGGTTGTGTTTGTGACTCCCTTGATATAAGAATCTTCAGATCATCCACCCTCAAATCCATATCAAGTTTGTCAGACATAAGTGCTATAAACTTTTCATAATATTTCTCCTTGTCACTCTCCCATATTCTCTGCTTCTCACTTGTCTCACTGCCACATTTTGTCAGAAATAATACCACTGTCAGAAACAGAAAACTACATGACAAGTAGTTCTTCTGTCTGATCACAGATCGAATGAAGAAAACTTGAGATGCAAAGCCATAGTGAATGTCCATATTGCTTTTGGGTAAAGTGAACTTGATCCTGGATGTTGATCAACACAATTGCACTATTTCATAGCAAAAGATTATTTGATTTCCAAGCAACTTACATGTCATAGAGATCTAAGAATGGAATATTGCCATCAGGGGTTGCACCACCTCCACTCAGCAACAATGAGTTACGCCCAGCACTGTTCTGGAACTGGGCCAATACATAGGTCCCTAATGAGGTTCGGCGCATAATAGGGGAGCCAGGATCAGAATACACATCTTCATATGACCGGTCAAACAATAAGCGTGGCACTCGGCTCAAGTCTCCAGGGGAGAAACACCAAGTGCGAGTGCAGCGTGTCTTATACCATGATTCATACACCAATGCAAGTGTCTCATCACCCCACACAATGCCCCTAAATTCCCACCCTCAACAAGAATAACACACATCACCAATCAATACCTTTGCCATCCTATCAGAAAAAGCAAACAACCATATAGAAAACGCTAGTTTAGGGAATGAGGAGATCAATAGCTGCAGAAAGAGAATATCAAAAACAGAGAAGATGGAATACCCAAAGCGGAGATCAGTCTTAGCTATTATTTGTGGCTCTGTATCAGTTCCTGCTTCTTCGGCATAGACAATATCACGTGGAGAAACATCCACTTTTGGGTCCCCTCCATCCTGTGTCTCCACCCTGCACTCCTCTTCTCTGTCAGAACACTACACTGCTGGTTCATCTATATAAATAGTTCTCTCCATGGTTGCTAAGAATGATCAATTGTAGTCATGTAGGTGAGACATGGTCACAAACCAAGAGGAAAGACATGCCTTAAGGATACTAAGACCCATTTGCAAAATGAACAGGAAAAGAGAATTTTTACCAATAGAGAGTTGATGGCTTATCAGACCGCCAATCAATGCCTCGTCGACCTTTCCTTGTACTATTGAAAGCAATGGGAATGTCTTCAGCAAGTGGCAAGTCACAGATCTCCTTGACAAACTCACCATCCCGTCTCCATAATTCAACCTTCTTTGGAAACCGTCCACACGGCACAATATACGAATACGGTCTATGCACAGATTCTATGAGAAGAAAGTTCGCATCAGGTGATGGGTCTACAGAGGTATAGACAGCAGGTGGTCCAATAGGCTGAGCTTTGCCATGTATGGATACAAGAACCAGCTGTGTTGTTACATAATAGTCAAATAAGTCTTCATCATACTTGTCTTTTAGTAGGTCTTGATACGTGCGGTTCTGAATCAGGAGCTTCTGTTCATTCGATTGGATTTTTGGACCTGCTGGGATTAAGGGTTTCTTTGGGGCTGCGCCTCGTAATTCTGGTATTGTACATACAACTAAAGTGGTGTCATCAACCCAAGAATATCTGTACAAAAATCACACCCACAACCCTTTCTTTGTCAGAGAATCTGCAATCAGCTTAGAGCAAATCTCAAGAAAACTGAATGAGAAATCTGAATGATAAAATAAGTCTTTGGATCACAAATTTCACAAAATCAGGCCCAGTGCCATTAGTTGGAATAACTGCAGAGTGTTGCAACGTACGAGCCAAAAGTAGTGTTGAGACCATATTGGGGAGGGCCAATAAGCTCCCTTGCATATCCCGTACTCACATCAGCAACCCAAAGACTGAGCAAGGAACTGGGTTCTTCCTCCTGCACACATACTTCATTTATGAGCACCTACAGTAGCACCAAGTGTCCAGATATGATGCCAGAAGCCAGCACTCCTAGCTCCTCATGTACCACACACACTAATCCCAATAAGAGGTTCCGCATGGCCATTGACACCACCTATACCAGCTAGAAAGTAGTTGCTCTAAAAAGAAGCAAAGAAATGGTTGTGTTTTCGAAGGAAGACAACCAACCCATTGCAGTGCGAAGGACAGTTTGCATTCTTGTGTTTTAGACAGCAAAATTGGTCTAAATAGGTGATTCATGAAGGTAAAAGGAAAAAAGGTGTTTGGCACAATATCAACTGCATGTGCCATAATCTCCACTCTAGTCTGAATAGTTCACTGGAGGATAAAGGAGGGAAAAAACCACTTTCATGTGTTTCCTTCATGTGAAGAACATCCATGAACAATCAATCATTCAACCTCTGAACAATCAATTCTTGAATCAAATATACCTGGTCAACTGTACGAATGCTGAATGCCAGATGTTGACCATCAGGTGACCTTCACACACAACAGACAACAACAAAACTGTTTGTCATCAGCATAGGCCATTCCAGACATCAAACCAAGGTGATGAGAAGGTGGTGTTTGTGTGTGTGTGTGTGTGTGTGTAGCATACCAGCTCACAAAGTTGATTTTCGATCCCTCTGGAAGACCTGAGATGAAGCGTTCTGGACCTAATGCGCCCTCCTCCAAAAGCTTCCTGATGCTAATTCCTGTGTAAAATGACCTGAATGCAAGCTTTTATCCCACCCTCATCAAAGACACACCTTCATACCAAACAAATGCACTTCCTATCTCAAAAATTCCCATCCTTCTTCCCTGACACTAGGATCAACTGAACCTTCAGCAAATCGTACTCAGACTACCTATTTTTGCAGGTCTACACGAATCCTACAACACACATTCATCACTCCTAACAAACAATGGAGACCAAATAACCCCCCCAATCTGGTTCACACAATCCATTAGAAGGAAGAGCAGTAGAAGACATTGACACCACCGCACTGCTTCTTCATGTGTAGATTGCATGAATGTGGGAGATGAAGAAGATCACAACATTGCAGCTTTTGCAAGAAAGGTTTTGGAAATGTGTAAAGAGGGCAGGGAAGAGCAAACAAGCTTACATCCGGCTGCGGCCATTGTAAGCTGGATCAATGCGCAACCCTGCCAGTTTGAGCTCTGGCCTTGCGAATTCTGCCAATGGTGGCAGTGATCGCCGCTGCAGAAACAGTATTTCATCTCTCTTGGGTGAGAATGAGAGCACCGGCGTTGGTGGTGCATCCACAATCTCCATGATTTCTTGAACTGGCAACTCATAACCATCCCCACTTGTTCCTGCAAAATTCCAGGACACACAAAAACAAACACACACACAAAATGACAAAAACCCTCAGAAGACAAAAGAGAGCTCTGTATGTACAACAATCACACTATGTAGCTCAAGAAATTCCACAATCACAGAATTCAAGTGGAAACCTAACTAGCTTGATCCTCCTTCCTGGTCATGAGCTATGCTTCAGAGCACACATACCAGTGGTGCTGCTTGTGGTGGAGGAGCCATTGGACGTGGAAGAAGCTGAGATGGAACGGAGGAACAAGGAGGAGGAAGTTGTTCTTCTGGAGGGGGATCTTGGTGGAGACAGAATTAGGAATGGCGATGAGATTGGAGGCAAGCTTTGCGATCCCACCCACAAGAGCTTCTTGTTGTTGTAGCTCTTCCCGGAGAAGCACCCTAATAAGAAGCCTGAGTTGCTGCCGCTGCTGCTGCTGCTGATCCATCTGGACATCCTTTGCGAAGCAGCTCCTCTTCTAGGTAATGCACAACAACTCGAGAGCCTGGAGAAGCCCAAGAGCTTGCTGCTACTCCCAGACATGGCCACCACCTACTCTCTGGGCTATGTATTTTCCTCTCTCTCTCTCTCTCTCTCTCTCTCTCTCTCTCTCTCTCTCTCTCAGAACCCCCTCCTCTTTCTCGCTTCACAAATGGTTGTGGGTGGGGTTCAGAATCCCACGCGCGACGCTTGTTGCTGTCGTAACAGGATCTGGGTGTGCTTTGGTTTTGTCCTCTTGTAAGGGAAGCACGGCCAAGAAGAAAGGAAGGAAAAAAGAGCAAAACCCAGCTGCAGCTCCGTCCGCACAGATCCCAAAAGTCTGCACATTATCTATCTGCCTGCAGCCTGATGAGAGAGACACACACACATGAGAGAGACAGAGAGACTCCCCCCTGACAGAGACAAGAGAGTTGCCGTTTTCTCTCCCACCTCCTTTTCTTTGTGGGGACCACTCGGCGCTCTTGTGTGTGTCGTTGTCCGCCTTCTGGGTCTTCCAAAGAGGATGGGCATTGGGATTCAGAGTCTGTCCCCAGCAGCGAAAAGCTGTGCCAACTTTTGGTTGGAGGTGGGGACACACAGAAAGACAGAGGGGGGTTGGGGTTCTATCATCATGTCTGAAATCTGCAGCAGCAACCATGGAGTTCCTTCCATGGAGCAGCAATATGTAAGGTGCATCCTACAGATTTGTGAGCGCCATTGGAACAAGTAGGCCGGCCCGCATTCCATAGAGAGATGCATGGTTTGCAGGAACCCAAGCTGCAAACAAACCGCAAGGGATGTGAGGAGGGAGAGCATGCTCAGCTCAGATCAGCACCGGAATCCAAAACAAAAAGCTTGAGAATCTGATCACAGACTTCGTCTTAGTCCTGCCATACCCAAAACTTCAAAAGCTCCAGAGATCGATCTGGCCAGAAGAAGAAGAAGAAAAAGAAGAGTATTTCTTGTACCTTGAGACTAGTAGTGTCGATGGCGTCGACAGACGATGGTACAGAACCGTTCTTGGGTGGGGTGCAGACGGAAGAAGGAGAACAAACGGGTGGGGATGACAACAATGGGCAGATTGAGGATCTGAAATCGTCGCTAGCGCATGTGACGGATGTGTGGAGAGCGAAGACGGGAGGAAGACCCCTGTTAGCATGGGCAGAAGAGACGGAGTATCGTCGAGCTCCATGGCGGAAGAATCTAGCCAAGACGCTAGAATCCACGAAGACTCATGTGTTCATCGTGAGCTTGCTGCTAGTGGATCTGATTGCAACAGCAGTTGACATTCTCAAGACCATACACAACAAGTCTCTGGACTTGAACTCTTGTGTCGCCTTAGTGGAGGAGTGTACATGCGTTGAGCATTTCCAGAGAAGCGGGGAATGGGAAATCACCTACTGGATCAGCATCACCATTCTCGTCATCCTCTTGCTCAACGTATTTGGGCTTCTCGTCTCTTTCGGAATTTCCTTCTTCTTCCATCCTGGCTATGTTCTTGACTTGGTGGTTGTCGCCACGGCTCTGTTGCTGGAGGTTCTCTTGGATGCAGAAACTGCAGGTCTTCTCGTGGTGCTCAGTATCTGGCGTATAGTGCGAGTTGCACATGGGATCTTTGAAGTCACAGATGAGGCCTGGGAGGAAGACATCCATAAACTGCAAGAACAGATTCAACAAGTGCAAACTCTGAGACAGAAGGATCTGGATCTTATGCAAGAGAAAGATCGTCGCATTGCTGAGCTTGAAGCCAAAGTCTTTGGCTGAGGATTCTTTCTGCTGCTGCTGCAGTCACTAGCTCAAAGGTGGGTGGGTGGGTGGTGGTGGGCAAACAAGCTGGAACAAAACATAACTCTTGGATTTCTTCTTTATTTATTTATTTTTGGTCAAACTTCCCATCTCTCCAAATTTCCCATCTCTCCAAATTTCCCATCTCTCCAAATTTCCCATCTCTCCAAATTTCCCATCTCTTCAAACTTCCCATCTCTTCTTCGCAGGAGCAGAAGGAGCTTTCCATAAGACAAACACTGTTCAAAGCCCACCGTTGTCACCGTCATCTTGATGGTCCTCTCAAGCTAACTAGGCAAGATGTTGAAGATCGATCTGGCAGGAGGATATACCAGGACCTTCAAGGTTCAAGTGGTGATTGCTGCAACGCATCCACCACACATCTAGATCGTTTATGTATCGGTTCTTCTGCTGTCAAACATTTGGAAGTGCTTGTTGCTTCCTTCAGGGGAGTTTACAAAGGGTGTGAGATTCATCTGATACTATTGAATCTGATAGTTTTTTTTTTTTTTTTCCCTTTTTTTATTCTCCTTTTTTGTAATACAACCTGCTTGCTCCGTAGTTATGATAAATGCAAGGTGATTTATTATCTATCCTCTGTTTTGCAATACAATCCTCTGCTCACTCTATATGGTATCATGAATGCAGTTCCTGTCATTCTCCTTGTTTTGTAACACATTCATTCTGAGATATTTTGAAATTTGTGCAGATGTTGAAGTAGTAAGAACTTTGAGAATCTGGGTTCTTTGAGAGATATGCACTCAATGATGCATGCCAAAAGGTACACATAAAGGTTTGTTGTTGCAGAGGCAGGATGGAGAAAGTTGCTATCCTGTGTTGGGCTGAGGTTATTTTAGAACTCTTTCTCTCTCTCAAGATCTTCCTGCCTGAAGAGTTCTCTAATCTTCAAAGTTTCTATCCTTCAAGTACCAAATCTGCTGGAAGTAACTGTCTTACCAGAGAGACATGCATGCTGCAAACACTGCTGTTGATGACTAATCGGCAACAGGAGACAGCTCTCCAGTCAAGGAGCAACCACAGGGAGTTGTTCAAAGTTGTTATCTGATGAGGTTTTGTTGCCTGCTTTTTGTCTTGTTCATGATGTGGTAGGACATGCCAGAGTGCACTTACATACATTCTAATTCTTCTAGAGTCTAAGTAGGTGGCTGGAACCTTGCAGGAGACAAAAGCCTCATCAACTTCATTCAATGAGCTTCAGTCTCCTGATAAACATAATCTACAAACTTTATGCACTAATCTCTTCCATGTTATCTTGTCATTCATCATTGTCCTTTGCTTCTTTTGTCTGGAAAATCTGCTACCCAGAAAGAAAGAGAGCAACCCACTTCAGAAATTTAACCACAACCAAATTTGGTTCTGATACCCAGACAGATGAGCTTCCAAATCCACCTCAATACAACACACACACACAAACCCTTATCATACAAACCTTCAAATCTTCTCAATCCAACTCATCAAGCTCCCCACCTGAGCAGTTTTATGAACGCAAAATCCAGCAGTCTAATCAAATGATGTTTACAGAACTCTACAAATTCTTGCATCAGAACTCTCCATCAACAGAAATTTAGTGCAAAAATTGCTCAAATGAAATCAGAAATATTGATCCAGAAAGAGACAACCCCCAATGATCTCACTAACAATTGCTTCAATACAAACACCTGATCAATGATCAATAACAGAACCATGATAGACATTACTCAAACCACAACAAAACACTAAGTACTAAGCTTGATGATGGCATTTGATCACGATCATTGAGTTCTCCTTCTCATCACCATCAGAATTCACAACCAAATTCAGAATCACAAAACCCAAAGAGGTTCAAAAAATTTATCCACTAACAAGTCTTTAGAAGTCTTCGTGATCATTTTACCACCAGCCCAATCTTATCTGTATCATTATTTGAAGAGGACTTTGAGCTGAAGACTGACTACTTGAGATTTGCTCATCTCAAGCTCATCCCAATTGACAACACTAATCATAAAATACTTACATGATATGGAACTCTCTAATAGGCTTCAAAAGTAACTCGATAAACGACACCCAACTTCAGCACTTGAAACTACCCAAATTGAGGCACACACATTATCATAGTTTTTTGGGTTATGTGCAGCAATAGATTAGCATGTGGGCCAATCCAAAGTACAAAAGTATATAGTAGCCTAAGACCTGTGCACGGTGCACACATTGTGCAAACAAACCAATGGCAAAATACAAACATGCACACAACACACCCAAAAAACACACATGAGGGAAAGTTGGAAAAATAGAATAACATTTGCAACAATTTAGGAAGATGATTGAATTTTTTGAAGGTCATCAAGAATGGGATTACTGGGTGTAAAGAACTTGCCATGTGATTTGTGAGGGTTATCTTTTGTAATCGCTAGTAAAACAAAACATTTCTCTAATTTTGACTTTTTGTTAGGACAACATTTTCTAACAATTCTCAATGCTAAACTTGGAGGTACCTATAGACTTCTTTTAACCTTGTTTTACTTCCTCCTCCACAAAAAAACACATCATGTGCATACTTTGAACAAGCAATTTTGTTGCATGATGTCTCACATCAATTTTTGTGCTATCTAGTTCAAATGTTGTACTTCTTGCTTGAATCCAAGGCTCAATAGGCCTTGAGGGCTCATTGATTGGTTTAGTTCAATTTGACTTTTTCATTAATTTTTCTGGCAATAAGTATGTATATGCCTTTTCATTGAATGGAATTGCCTTTCTTATTATGTTTCGGCCTAAAATTTAATAATACTTGTCACAAATATTGTCCATTAACCTAAACATTCAAGAGCGGCATCATGGATGGAGACTCTTGCTCTTGGAATGGCATTTTTTGAAAATCCTTTGTTCAAATCTCCCAATCATTTTCAAACAAGTTTTTGTCTTGAAATTAAGAAAACAGTTTTACATTTAGATTTTTTTGGAAGGAACAATAAAGTCATTGACCTAGATTGGCCAAATGTTAATTATCTTCCACCAATTTCTTACGCATAATAAGTAGCCATGGACCAATGCATTTTGCTTCAAAATATACAATGTCAAGTTTGTCATTTAACCTACTATAAGAAAAGCATAATTTTGCAATTGAATTTTTAATCACAAGTGACATATTCAACTAAAATCTAACTAATCACATTGGATGAATCACATGCAACCATAATTGCAAATAACATGGATTTTGGATGGAAGAAAAAACTAACAAAATATGATTTCATCTTTTGATTGCCTATATATGTATTATTGTTTGCAACTATCACACAACTAATTTGGTCAACATCTAACATGAGCAAATAATGTGTTGCCACATGAATGGATTTATTGAATATTAATCAAATCAATTTTACTTTCAAAATTTTAATGTCAATCGTCCATGTTTGTTGTCTTTGATCCATACATGTGGGCAAATAGTTTTGCATCATGTGACACACTTAAGTAGGTCAATAGGTAGGTAAATGTGCATAAGGTAGGTAGGTATGTATGATGAAGCTAATTAAGTAGGTTACATTTAAATATTTAACCTAAACTTAAGTAGGTAAGTAGGTAGGTAGGTAAGTTGAAGCAAGGTAGGTAGGACTTTTTTAACATTATGATATTATTTTATTTTGGGTTCAATAGTTAAGGTCAAGCTTATTTGATTGACTCATCCCAAATGGCATTGTTTTTTATTTCTTCTAAAGCAAACATATTTATATAGTTTGCAAATTTGAAAAGGAGGATAAAAGATATGAGATAATTTTTGCAATCACAACCTAATCACAAACTAAATTACGATTAAAAAATGTATCTCATATCCTTTGTCCTCCCTTTTAATTTCATAAATTATATAAGTAATGTTCACATCCTACCTGGGCCACCTAACTACCCACCTTAGCCTACTTTATAAACTACCTACCTAACCTATTTACCTACCCACCCACCTAACCTGCCTCTGTAATGAGTTCCATAATGTTTCTAATGGTTAAGAAAATATGAATAGTTGAAATTGCATGAAGGAAGAACCTAATGGTTGGGAATTTTATTGCAAGACCAAAATTCAAGTTTTCAAAATAAAAAACCATATAACAAAGGTTGCAAGGAAATATGTAGCTTTAATTGTGAATGTGACATTTAATGACATTTGGTTAACAAAACCATTGCATCATTTTTATCTTTGGGGACCTTCCCCAAAAGGTCACAAACATAAATTAACTAGTGTTGAAGAATAAAATCTTGATTAAACTTTTTATGGAACTTTAAAAGCATCAAAAACATTTGTTGGTGTTGCAAGAAATGATGCACAAAAACCTACACCAAAAATGTGGATCTATGACTAATCCTATTTTACATGACTACAAATTGTAATCATGTAATCAAATAAGACTAGGATGAACATACACAACAAGAAATCTTGTCCTTTTCCATTGTTACCTCATGCAACTAATGTTTGTTTTTACTATAATTTGATCAATTTAGAGTGTCTTTTAGTAAATAATAAAAATTTGCATTGGTTTCTAAAGACAAATTAATAATGTCACAATGTTCACTATGTGGTTCACTAACATAAAAATTCCCAATTTCTTTTTAATAATTCAAAAAACTAATCAAATGCCTTATTCCCAAACCACAAAATGTTTTGGAGGTTTCTTTGAACATTTTTTGTTCACTTTCAATATCACCACATGGGCATATTCATAATTAAGGTACCCCTTTTTAGACACAAGACTCAAAGACTTTGTTTTTGCTATCTTCCAAATATAGAATCTAAATTGAATAAATTATGATCATTTTCATGGTGGTGGTGATTTTTCACATGTGTATGTAATTATGCATAAATATTTTGGTAAAAAACTAGAAATGTAGAAAATGATTACATAAGCTTTTATATGCAACTTAACATGTTTTCTTGCATGTAAATTTCATGCACATTTTTCCGACACTTGGGCCCGCAAATTCTAAGCCTAATGAATTAAAAAAATCAACCGAATGGGGAAAAAAAATATTTTTCTTGTTACCCTTTCAAAATGGATTTTGTAGCCTTCAAAATTATTATATCGTATAATATTTAATCAAATGCATTATATGAGCATTGCCACAAACATAAATGTATGCATTATTTAGTCATGAAAGAAAATTAAAGTCAATTGCATTGTTTAATACATTCATTTTGATTCCTTTAAAATGAAAACTATAGTTAAAACAAGAACTCAAATTATTTAAAAGGACTCAAAAGGATATTTATGCGATATCCAATCTATTCTTGAATTTTTATTAGATTAACATGACATCATTCTGGTTATAATCATATACCAATCCATTATAATCATGAAATAGTAAATGTAGTAAAAATCCAAAATAGTCCTTTGCATTTTATTTTTCATTAGACCATCCTTTTGGGTACCCTAATTGTGAATATTCCCATATATGTATATTTAACCACAGGTAGCAAGTTGTTCTTGTTACCTGCAATTTAACACATTTTGCACCCAATTTGACACAATTTGAATTATGTATGTGTTCCAAATGCAACTACATGTTCATTATCAAGGTCATTACATGTGTGCACCCATTCATACATTATGTTATTAAAAAATTTAACAAAATTTCTCATTCTTAAACCACAAAATTTACATAATGGTTTTTTTCATTTCTTGTCCACTATCAACATCACTACATATGTGTATCCATTCATATATAATAAGTTTTTGTTACTAATATGAAACATTTTGCCCCCATTAAAATGAATATTTGTTTTATGTGGCTTCATTATGTGAAACCTTATAATTATAATTTTAGTTTGTGTCACCATAAGTTCACATGTGACATGAGATTTTTTTTATTGTGACAAGACCTTAAACATCATAATTTTAGTTTGCATCACAACACAAGTTTCATATGTGATGTGATTTTTTTGATGCATGACAAATTATTTTTGTTATTAACATGACAAACTTTGCACCCATTGAAATGAAGATTGGGGGGGGCTTCATTTAATGAAACCTTAAATATCATAATTTTTGTTTGCATTTTGACATGAATCTAACATGTGATATGAGATTTTTTTCTTCACTATGAAAATACCCTAAATGTCATAATTTTAGTTTGTGTCCTAACACAAATTTCACATGTGACATGATATTCTAAATTGATTTTCTTTTTTTTTAACAATATTGATCAATATTTCACTTTGAAATGAGATCACATGTTGCCTTACTAATTTTGGACTCAAAGACCCAAAGTTCGAAACAAGCATTATTCATAAAGATAAAACATAAGTTTGAGCCAATACATAGAATGACAAACATATTTTCGAACCCATATTAATATCATCCATAATGTATTAATTGAGGTTAGTATTAGCTTAACCTTGGTTTAGTCAAAATTATATAGGTTTAACCTTGGTTAGTTTAAATTTAGCCTAATTAACCTAAATTTAGCATAAGTGTAATTTATATTTAATACTTGTTAGTTTCAATTCAACCTAGGTTTTTTTTTTTTACACCAAGATTAACCTGCGTTTAAGCAAAGTTAAACCAGACATACTTTAAGTTTAACCAATGTTAACTTAGGTTTAACCTTGATTAACCCAAGTTTAACCCTCTTTGCTTAGGTTTGGTCTTGATTAACCTAGGCTTAAATTTGGTTAACTTCAATTTAACCTAGGTTTAACTTATATGTTTAACCTTGTTTAAATTAATATTAATTTAAGTTTAGCTAAAGCTAGCCTAGGTTTGTTTAAGGTTTAATTAAAGTTCACCTAGGTTTAACTTTTATTAACCTAGAAGTTTAAACTTGGTTAACCTAAGTTATCTAATTTCAACATAATTTAACCTTGGTTAAACCTCGGTTTAATCAAAGTTGGTTGAGGTTTAATTGAAGTTTAACCTAAATTTAGTTGGAATTTAACCAAGGTTTAGCCTAGATTTAGCTCAAATTTAACCTAGGTTTAGCTACAGTTAGCTTCCATTTAGCTTAGGTTTAGTTTTGATTTAACTAGTGTTAACCTAGGTCTGACCTAGATTTAATCAAAATTGGTTTAGGTTTAACCTTGATTTATTTATATTTAATCTTGGTTAAATTAAGTTTAACCTAGATTAAATTTTTGTTAACCTAGGCTTACCCTTGGTTAAACCTTGGTTAACCTAGGCTTGACCTTGATTTGCCTATGTTTAGGCTTAATTTAACTTAATTTTAATCGTATTTAACCTAGGTTTATACACTCCATCAACATTTTTTTTACTTTTGTGTTATGTGTGCCATTGTTGAAAGAACTTCAAGTAGCTCCCCCAACTTCTTTATGGTTTGTAGGTAGTGAACACTAGAAGAATTTAAATTTTTCAACTTTTCTTTTCAGTTGCTTATAACAAGTAGTAGGGTGTTATAAGCTCCTAAGTTTTATGTTTTTTTTTTAAAGGTTGCCATCATAAAAGGAACTTAAGGTTCCCTTGGCATATTTTGTTTTTTTGAGGGTAAGTATTTGCCATTGTTAAAGGAGCTCCAAGCTTGTAGAATGTCAAGGGGAGGTCAATCCCCCCTAACCTTTTTTTGTTGTTTGCAACAAGTGTTCAAGACTTCGAAACTCCTTGATTTTTTGGGTTTTTTTTAAAGTAAAGCATTGTTAAGAAAACTTGAAGTTCCCCTTATAATTTTTATTTATTTTTTCATATGTGCCATCATTGAAGGAACTCAAAGCCATCCTCGACTTCTTTGTAGTTTATAGGCAATGAATGTCAAGGGAATTAAACTCATGTGGCCTTTTTTTTATTGTTTACAACACTTATTGTAGAATTCAAAACTCCTCAATTTTTTGGGTTTTTTGATAAAAACTTGCCATTATTAAGGGAGCCCTAAGCTTCCTCAACTTCTATGTGGTCTAAAAGTGATTATAACCAAGGGAGCTCATCTCAACTTGCCATCTTTTGACTTTAACTATTGTTGATAATAGTCAAGTTTTTTTAATTTTTTAACTTTTTATGTGTTCTCTTCTTGTCCATAGGTAAGCAATTGCAACATTGGCATTGCCTCCTTGTCATTATTAGGTAAGTGAGGAAGGGATGCCAAGCACAACCCCCACCATTACGATTATCCACCAATGAGTTCAAGAGTTTGATTATCATTGACAATAGTTGAGTTCTTTAAAAAAAATTACCTTTTTGTGTTCCTTAATTCTCATCTACAAGTAACCAGTGTCACCATCATCTTTATTGTCATCATAAGGTAAGAAGTGAAGGGGGGCCAAGTTCAACCCTTGCCATCATGATCATTCACCAATGAATTCAAAAGCTTGACTATCATTGATGACAATGAAGTTTTTTATTTTATTTACTTTTTTTTTGTCTTCTCTTCTTCTCTACATGTAAACAACATCACCATTGTCTTTATAATTTTGATTAGGTAAGAAAGAGGGGGAGGGGGGGGCTCCACCCCTGTAATCACCATTATTTGATGGAATGAATTTAGGAGCTTAACAATAATCAAGTTTTTTTTTTCTTCCTTTTTTTTCTTTCTTCTCCTTCTCTTCGTACTCTTCTTTTTCTCAATGTTGGTGTTGCTAAGTTCTTCAACTCATGATTTTATATTTGTTCTTGCCCTATGTGAATGGCAATGATTTGTAACATAATTTTAAATTGATGTACGTTACAAAATTTGTGGAACTTCTATGGAGAAGAGATTAGAAATAGATGTAGGTAGGCCTTTAAATGGCTAATTACAACATATATAGATTTTGATTCATTGACCTTAATTTAGTCTAAGCATGAGAACCTTTATAATATTTAAAAGCAAGTTAAGTGAAATTTGGTGAATTGTACCATATAATGGGTGTTGTTTCACCCAAGGCTTTCTAACTTATCAAATGCCCATATGAAATTATATTTCAACTTTTGTATAATGATGTTTTGAACAAATTGGACAACTTAAAAATACATATAAATATATGTTATTGGATAAGAGTCATTTTATTTGTGGAAGATAGGCTAATTTTCAATGCTTATAAAAATATTTGAATGTGCAATTTCTAAGCATCATTATTTGTGGTCAATGAATGCCTTTATATATGAAACTATGATGTGATGACTCTGCATGCAAAACCTTTTCCAATCAAATTTTTAATGAATCTAATTAGAAAATAAGTTTAAAATCTAATGACGTCCCCTTAAGAATATTAATTGTTGAACATGTCAATTTTGAATACCCATGCCAACAAACAAGAAGTCTTATACTTGCTACATTGGTCTTGTAATTGGGTTGTGAGTTTTTTTTTTTAAAAAATATTTTCCTAGATTGTTGTCCAAGCCTTGACATTTCATGTGAAAACAACATCAATGCAAATTGATAGTTTGATTCAACTTGTGGTTCACTAACCATCGCTACAATATAATGTACCTTAAATCATCGCAGCACTTTTGCGACATATAACACAACCAATACTTTGCAACCCTCTCAGTCTCTGTGCACGCTAGCGATATTCCACAGTTCGCACCTCTTAATCATACTTACAACATCGCAAATTTTTAAATACATAAAGTATCGCAAAACACTTTGAGACTCACAAGAAATCGCAATCTTGCGTTATTCAAAGCATCGCATTTTGCGTTTGAATATGTATCGCAAACCTCATCACAAATTTTTACAAAAGTTTCCGGTGTTGGACGTATCGCAAGTTGCGATGTGCGTTAGTTCGCAAAGTAGTAAAAGGGATCCTGGAGAAGGAAGTTTCGCAAAAGGTTTCGCAAT
>Ga0209611_10005487_pt1 | contig 21209 bp, 20 predicted proteins | sample S1TSphgellanicum_3_FD_187693 | JGI IMG/M metagenome (GOLD analysis project Ga0209611, IMG submission 187693) | Host-associated microbial communities from peat moss isolated from Minnesota, USA - S1T2_Fc - Sphagnum magellanicum MG (SPAdes) (version 2) | ecosystem: Host-associated > Plants > Peat...
ATTTCTCTTTGCATTGAACTGCTTTTTCAGAGAATTGCTGCAATTAAACCCTGAACAAGAAATGAAAGATGTGACAATGTCTCGGTTTCTTTGCATTGAACTGCTTTTTCACAGAATTGCTGCAATTAAATCGTGAACAAGAAATGAAAGATGTGTCAATGTCTCTGTTCTCTTTGCATTGAACTGCTTTTTCAGAGGATCGCTGCAATCACCAAACCCTCAACCTTGTGTCTCAAACTAGAAGTGGCTGGGTTGTTGACACAGGTGGTGGAGAGAGTAATAGCGTTGCAATTCCGACAGGAAGGGAACCCTGCACATGTCCTCTGTTTAGGCTACCGCCAGGTTTCCTGCTTTCCTCATTTGATTCAATCCCTGGCTTCTTCTACATGTGCAAAAGATTTTGGTTCAATTGCTGTTACATTAAGCATGACAGAAGCTTGGAAACTATGCAGCTTCGACCAACACCATCAAGAAGGCAGCAAGGATCAGCTCCCCAAGGTCTAGAATGCAAATTCCCTAACATAGCCGTGGAGGTTGTGAACTCACAATCTTGGGTGACTCTACTTTCTCGCGTAAGCGAAATCTCAAACCCTGTTCTCCAGAAAGCATTAAGGATTGCTCCAGTGACTTTAGATCAGTTTGTGATTACTCTAAAGAAAGCTCCATGCAGGTAGGGGACGAGACAATGCTACATATCCTGTCACATTCAGCCATATTTGTACCTCTTCCCAATCACTGCTTTCTGCAAGTGACAGGCCTGCCTTTTACAGTGACGGCATCTCTTCAAAAGCAAATCATTCAGGCTACACTCACTTCCAGAATTGGATGGAAGGGGAAAAAATTCCAATGTCAAAGAATTGGGGATCAAAGTCTGAACACTGGAAATGATGGCTGCCCTGAAGTTGCAGTTCATGGAGCTTGTCAGGAAGATGATAAGAAGGCTGGCAAAGATTCTGAGGAACGTTTGGACTGTATGAGCAAGAAGCAGTGTGCAAAGAAGAAGCAACTGGAGCTAAACACAGTCTTTCTTGACTCTCCATTGACACAAACTCTCAGCTCACAACAAAAAAGGAAGGGTTCTAAGACTGCTGAGTGTAGTAGCTCTGGGGCTGAATCTCAAGTACCTAAGAGGATTAAACTCACAGGGTCTGATGAGCCAATTCATTTCTCCAGAAATAAGCAAACAGTTGACTCTGTTTATGTTTTGCAGAAAAGAAGGGTGAAAGAGATTGCCATGGGATGTAAGAAACCAAGTGTATGTCCAAGTTCTACAATATTCAGGATGAAAAGGGAAAATCATTTACCAGAGTCTCAAGATTCAGGTAAAGTTCAGAAACATGTGAAAAAAGGAGGGGATCTGAAGACCAAAGAAGTTGGTTCAGCACATGGCAGAATTCATGAACTAACTGCAGGTTTTTCCTCTGAGCTATTGTGTTGCTCAAAACAGATAGGTTTCTCAGAGTGCTTGCAAGGGTGTGACACTGTGCCTGTGTCAAGTGAAGGAAATGTTCATGGTGTATTGAGGTCAAAAAAACAACTAAGACCTTCTAGCTGGCAGAGGCGGAAGGCTCGGATGATGGAACTGCCCATCCCTGGATGTCATATGAAAAACATGGAGGCTTTAACTGAGATATGTCCTTCCACAGCTATTGACAACAGCACAAGTGTCTATTCTGATGGAGGTGTGAATACTATCCTTTCTCAAGCCAAATTCTGTAAGCTACTCAACTAGTGGCTGACAGGGAAAGGACAAGTCACATCATTAATCTTTGAAGCTTCCTTTCAACAGAGATATTGGTGTGAATATCTGTCCAATGGATTACAGGAAGTGCAGTTCTTGACACCATAATAAGCCACAATTCCAGCTAGTGGACATTACATCTATCTTAGCTGCTAGATATAGTATGAATAATGCTTGGACCATGGCCTTGGGATTTGTTGAATCTTCAGTTGGCTTTATCAATGTGTTTGCAGCATTCAAGAATGATGGAAGGTCACCAAGTCCCACAGCTGAGGCTTGCACTTCTGGTCATGCAAAACTTTGTGACTCTCTGGAAAGGTCATCTTGGGATGACAGAATACCCTACCACGCACAGGACAGGGGTTTAAGGTGTAGGGCTTCTCAGTGTGCAAACATGGCAACCAAAGGTAGTGCTGGTGACCTTGACAGCAAGAAGGCCACTGGAGCCCAGCTTGGTACAAGCCCAATTCTGGGTCCTTCTTGCAGGGTGATTGATCGTACACCAATTTTCTATAACTCATCTTTTGCTTGTCATGCAGGGCTTCCTGCAAACCGTATCCTTTGATCCATAGAGCCAATTTTCTGCTCACACTTGAGTCTGTTGAAGTTCAGCCACAGATTTGTCCTCTCCATTCCTTGCACTCTCTTCTCGTTGATGTGCAACTGTTTGCAAATTTGCATGTGCTGCACAAAAGTCATGTCTGGAGACCTTCACTTTTATCAAAGACATTCTCAACAAAACCACACTGAGTGATACAGGAATGTCCAACCTATTTGCTGCAATTTTTAAGACACAAAACACATCAGGAACATGCTCTTCACCTTGTGCAGAAAATGTACAAGATCTGTCAGGTGGCAGATTTGAAGAGTGGTTGGTCAAGTAAGTGTACAACAGATTGCATTCCATGGTCTGAGTTGCTGAGTTATGCATGTCCTTTCCTGTTTGTAGAATGTCATAGCCAAATCTGGATGTGTTGTTTCCATTCTTCCCTTCCTTGCCTCAAATTGTTGTCTAACCTGGTCATGTTGCTGGGACCCTATAGTGATACAAAGAAGCTTCTGAGAAGGATGGTGTGTAATGCAAGGCACTGTGGTTATGCTCGCCTTTTGCACCGCCACTGCCCACTTCCTTTTCAATTTTGGCCCTCCCAGGCTGTACAACATGGTTTGGCTGCAGAGATTCCCTCAATGCCCAAACAGCAGGTCCTATTGCCTTCCTTGAGTTTACTCATAATACATCTTACCTTAACTACCTGCTGTTTCTAAGCTGCTAAAACCAATCTGGCTTAGTAAAAAGAAACACATCACTTTCATCCCCAGCAAATGACTTCCTGAAATTTTTTGGAGCTCAATGTGTGGAGGATGGTCTGGAATGCTTCACTCCTCTGATCATAGATGGATATTTCAATTGCAGATGTTTCCTAATTTTGGTGGGAACTTGTTTCCAATTTGTTTCTTGCTGGCAGATTATGACACCTGAAATAGAACATGCCAGAGTGCTGGAAGAAGGATATGCCACACAAGAAGATGACATGGACATAGACTTAATCTCTTCTATAAACATAAACCCTGCAGAGTTGGGTGAAACACAGTCTCCAGGACAAGATGTGCATGGTGGGCAGTACACTGTAGACAAATCAGCAAACAAACTGACAAACCCAAGAAGCCATATTGAGGAAGATCGATTTTTTTCAGGGACATCAAACATGACAAAAGGTGGGCATGGAGCCCTGGGATCAAGTCAGAGAAGAGCAGTCAGAGCACGCTCACAACATAAAAATGCTGCTGATGAAGGAAGAAAAAAAGCAGGATGTCATGATGAAGCTATGGTTCCTGAGCTAATAACATGCTACACAGAACATAGACAAGTGGTAGCATTCTTGTGGGCTGTATGTCGAAGCCTAGTACCAGAGGAGTTTCTGGGTTCAACCCGTGCTTGGAGAAGTCTTTGTCATAGCATTGCCTGCTTTGTCAGCCTGCGGAGACATGAAACATTTTATGTTCAACATATTCTCAATAAGCTTCAGGTGAAAGGTTTCCTGTGGTTCAATATGAGAAGGTGTTTTCCGGAGAAGCCAACTAGGAATTGTAGACAATCACATGTAGCAAAGCACAGTGAGAAAGGTAGGCAAACTTCAGCTAGGGAAAGAATGACATTTGGGCAAATGATGCTTGAAGACTGGCTTCATTGGTTTTTTGCCAGCCTTATTGTGCCACTTATTCGGGCACACTTCTATGTCACAGAAAGTGAACATCACAGGCAGAATATTCTGTACTACCGCAAACCTGTGTGGTCCAAGATCCAGTCTCTGGCCTTGAGAGAGCTCATGTCTACTAGCTTCACAAAATTGAGCCCAACTTCAGTTGCTGCACTGTTGCAGAAGAGAGCGTTTGGGTTCTCTCAAATTCGGCTTCTTCCAAAGCAAAATGGTGTACGACCTATTGCAAATCTGGGCAATCCCTCCAAGTGTGCACTTCATATAAAGGCAGAATCACAACCTCGTAGCTTCAAGGATATTTTTGGGTCCTTCCAAATCTCAGGTCAGAATTCAAGGGATGGGTTCAAAAATTATGCAGCTGATCTGCAGCAACCCAGTCCAAAGAAAAACTCCTCCAAAACTGGAAAGAAACATGTGAGATTTTACTTCAAGTCCATCAATTCTGTTTTAAAAGATACACATCTTTGCCTCAAGTATGAACAAGGTTGTTGGCCAGAAGATCTGGGTTCATCAGTCTTTGGTTACAGGGATGCTTACATCAAGCTTCTTCCCTTTGTTATGAAAATGAAAGCTACACCAGGAGGAGTGCCACCTTTATACATGGCTGTCTGTGATATATCAAAAGCATATGATACTATCCAACAAGAAAAGCTTTGTGAGGTGGTCCAGGATTTTGTCCGCTCACCTCTATATGTGGTCTTACGCTATGCCTCCCTCTTCCCTACTGTGGGTGCTCTTAGAGTTGCCTATAAACGGGCATGCATGCGCTCTGATCACCCTCTTAATTTCCTCAACTTCTCAATGGACGTGACAGCAAAGCATTCACACTCTATTGTGCATGACCAGGTACATGGACGTTGCTCCATCATAAATTTCAAGATTAAGATTCAATGCTCAAAGCCCTTCTGATGTGAGCAATTGATCTTCAAGTCTGATGCTTATATATACCATCACTTGTACTGTGTACTGAGTTGAATTTCTTGCACAGTTTGGGTGAGGTTCTTGCACTAAATTTCTAGTTGATCTGCAAGAGAATGCACATCTGTCCTAGGTGCTTCAACTGTGAAAGCCACAAAGCTCAGGTAGTTTGAAACTGCCTGGAAAACATGATTTTCAGTGGTCACTTGGAAGATTGCAGACCTGCTTGAGAGTTGACCGTGACTCCATGTGTATCAGTTTTTTCTTCCAGGCTTTAACAGTTCATGATGCATGCAGGCGGTGGTCACACGAATGATGCAAGAGCAAGTTGTATCACTGGTAAAGGAACATGTGAAGAGAAACATAGTGAAGGTTGGGTCAAAGTATTATCAACAAAAAGTTGGGATTCCTCAAGGCAGTGTGCTATCTTCTCTCCTGTGTTCACTTTTCTATGGCCATCTTGATACACACATTCTCTTACCTCTTTTGCAAAGTTCTGACACTGAAATTTCAAAGGGGTGTCCAGATCTGCAATTAGGTCATGAGATTAACATGCTTGACAAAGACAAAGATATGGGATTCTCTGGTGTTGGAGCTATGAATGTTAAGCATGCAGAGTTTTTAGAGGCAGAAGCAGAGGGAATGCTTTATTTGCTGCTGGGCAGGCAAAGCATCTCAGACAACACAAACTCATTGGCAGCAGCACCTGACAAAAACCCAGAAGCAGGAAAACCTGCAGCTAGTGATTGTATACTTTTGAGGTTTATTGATGATTCACTATTCATATCCACTTCAGAAAATATGGTGGTGAAATTTGTAGAAACCATGCACAAGGGCTTTGCTGAGTATGGGTGCCATGCCAACCAAGGCAAAACAGCAGTTAGCTTTGATTTAAAGCTCACTGATGGGCAGGGGAAGAATGTGAAAAATGTTTATATGAGTGCTGATGGAGCTTGTTTCATGCGCTGGAGTGGCCTACTAATAAACTGCCGCACACTAGAAATTCAAGCAGACTATACCAGGTACTGATTGGGACTCTGTTCAGCAGCCTGCATTATGGTTGTTTGTAATTGCAGATGTGAGTGGGCTTGGTGTGAAACAATTGTTGTACTCTGGAATTGCATGCTACTTTTTACAAATTAGAAACAACCAGATGCCTCTTAGCATCAACTTAAAGGCACTTCTGCAGTTCAAAGATCCAAGAAACTGGATGTTGTGTGTTGCTATGCTGAGTATTGCACTTGTGAGGATCAGTCTAATATGCTTTATGCACTTATTAAGTGTTGGTTTCAAGGATCCATTGCTAACTGGTTTGAGTCACTTCTGTGTCCATACTTGCAAGGGTACAGGTTAGAGCTTTTGGTTTTCACATAAAAGGATTGTTGGGCTAGTGCAGATATTGTGGGGAGCACATAAAAGGGACACTGACAGTGATAAGAAAAAGGAATCCAGGAGCACAAGTTCCACATAAGCTGTGCCATTTTATGCGTGCAAAGTGCCATCCTCTACTTTATGACATCAGGATCAATTCACCATCTACAATCCGTCTCAATGCATTCCAAGCATTTATGCTGTGTGCTATGAAGCTACATACATACCTCCAGTGCCTTCCCCGATCAGCCCCCCATCATCCCCACTTCCTTTTCCAAGCTATTGTTGGCTCCTTTAGGTAAAAGACCTCCAAATTCTTTGGACTTGTACTCCAGTTAGAACTTTCCAGGAAGGATATTGACTCAGCTCATTGTTTGTTGTGGCCACTTTTAGTTGCATCCTTGTTAGTAGTCACAAAGAGTTCAGAGCTCAGGCACAGAGTTTTGAGGCTGTTAGATAAGTAAAGGTGCATCAGGGATTTACTGTCAACATAATGGTTTAGGTTCAGGGCCTCAGCCAACAGTCAAACAAACAAACATGAACTTGTCAATATTGCAGGTACATGTATGGACTCTTGAAGCAAAGAATGCAAGCAACTGAAGCTAATGTGCATATGGCACTAGAAGTGAAGGAAGTGGAATGGCTGGGACTTGTAGCATTCCTCAAAATGTTGCAGAGGAAGCAGTCACAGTACCGCATACTTATCAGCTTACTCCAAACCAGGCTTCACAAGTCCAAGTATGAGACCATGCATTCCTGCCCTCATCTGTTATCCGCTGTCAGTGATGAAAGATCATCCATGTTCAAACACATTTTTTATTGATACTAATACAAAATATTGGCTCTGTTTCCTGTAGTTGCACCCCTTCCCTCATTTACTACCAGAAGGTGCTTAACAGGAAAGTCAGTCTTGAGATCTTGCTCACAGGAATGCTTGTATCTATATGGTGTCATTCTCAAGGAGTTTAGGCGTGTTGGTTAAAGATGGTTTGAAATCTTTGTAATAAGGAAACTGTAGGATAAAAAGAATGGGCAAATCTTATTATGTGACATTGAGTTCAAAGTTTAACAGGGAGGATGTTGATGTGTGAAGCCATCATGCTAGGGAACAGTTCCAGGGGGGCAACTGTCTCCCCACAATCATGCTTGGCTTTGGTTGCTCATTGAATTATAAAGCCTTGGCATTCTCAAAATAAGGGGCAGAGGACAAGGCAGTAGCTGCGTCCACGATCCCTCCCACTTTTAAGGAATAGGTATGATATGCCTTCTCTTTCCTAGAAGGGATATTGACAAATATAAGGGGACGAATAAAATACACTAGAAAATTTCTCTAAGTGCTTGACATTATGTCAACTTTTGCAGACCTTGAATGTTTTGTAGTTTTGTATGGCATTATCGTTTTGTTGTTTTTCTTTTGATGTAGGAATGATGCACAGCTTGACTGTGTTTCAATTCATAACAAAACTTTTCTCTTTCTTCTTCCAACCATTACCCACCACCATTGTTATTTGAATCATTCAAAATAATGGGGTCCAAAGTATGTCTTTCTAGGTTTAAAGATTGGAATGTTTTGCATGAAAATCTTATTATAATTTAGTTTCCAACAAGGCAATTCATTAGCAACCTTTGCATGTGAAAAACTGGTTTTTTTACATACATGGTTTGCATAACATCCTACCAAACTTGATCCATAGTTATTGTGTAGAGTAAAACCTTGAGAGCAAAGTATTTGACCTAATAAAAATAAGATTCCACTCCATACATGTGGGAGGGCCCATTGTATGAGCCTACCTTTGTTCATTATTACAAGGGATAAAGTCTTGGGAATAGGGCACCTACGCTTTGAACCTATAACATGTAAAGATAAATGAAATATGTAATTTCGGGCGAGGGTTTGGAGTGATAATTAAGTAAATTTGGGGGAAAATTTTAAAATATGACATAATTAAATTATGGAATGAATTGTTCTTTAAAAGTTGAGCATAATTAATCCAAGTGATGATTCAAGTTTCAGAAGTTGAACATATATAGTTTGTGTGGTGACTCACTTGATGAGGCTAAGTTGTTGGATTAGAATTGACAATTTAAAATTGAACTACTCCTACTTTATGGTTTGTAGAATTGACAATTTAAGCTTGGGTGATTCACATTTGATGAATCACATGGTGAATCATTGAATTAAGATGAAAAATAAAATAAAATCGCATAATACTTTTGAAAATTGCTTGTTAATTTACATTTTACATAGTATTTAAGGGTTGTTTAGCTTATGATGGAGAACAAGAAAAAGGAATTTGATGTTTACAAATGAAGTGTTGATGATATCCCAATAAACTTGGAGTTTTCATGTTGAAAACTTGAAGAGTTGATAAAGATTTCCAAGAATAGGTTGTAAGCACGTAGCAAACATCTTCGTGTTTATTAATTTGTCACACGATTTATGATTTTTGGTTAACGGAAATTAAATTCAACACCTATTAGTTTGGGTAAAAAAACATAGAATCTCATGGATATGTAATATCCTCTGTCTATGAAACCTATTTGTTTGTACATCTTCGTATGGGTTTTTTTGGGTTCAGGATTGGTTATGAATCGTTCTATTCTATTTATGCTTATATTTCACTTGCTACCTTAATTTCAGCAAAATTCGATGGTAACATATTGAATCCAACAAAAAATTTAATTTGTCTTTTTCATGGCCTTGTGGGTCTAAGATGTGGTTGAAGTTTTTTTTTTCAATGTCATGACCCTCTCCTTGTATTTTCTCATTGTTTTTTATATTCCAAATAACTCCAACTACCATTAATATTAATCCATCCTTATCCCATGATGCAATTCTTGAAAAGGACCAACCATTTCCAATTTGATAGTTATTTGATTTAAATATCTATTTTGAGAAACAACATTTATAATATTCTAGTCATTACAAGTGCTATGATCCATCCATTGCACATGACATGTAAGTTGTTTGTTTTAACATTGTAAAATATGGCATCCTTTTTATTAACCCAAATGATTAAATTTTGTTTTGGTGTGAACACTTTGTGGGCATTGCCTAAGATGTTGTAATTTTGGTTCATATTATAATTTTCACCTCATTTACATAGCTAAAAATCATTATTTTTACCTCACCAATAGTTTCATGTTTTCAACATGCCTTTGAATATGTGGATTTGGCCTATTAATACACAATGATAGTGCTAGAATTTGGATTCCATCCTTTGGGAATTGATCATTTACATAATTAAAAGCCTCACCTAATGTCGACATTATAATCTTATTTTGACAAAACAATCCTAGCATTTAAACATGATTTGATGCCAAAACCAAATGCATTTTATGTATTTGAAATTGGAAAAGACGTATATTAAACAAAAAAAATTCAACATGGTCCAAATTTTGATTTTGTAACCCAACTACAAATTTTTATTTTTATTTTTCCAAGTCTTTGCAATATCTACTATTTCTTGTAAACATTTTATCTAAATAATATCATGCACTTTTAGAGGATGAAATTTTCTTTTCCTTGCATTCTTTTTTTCCTTGTGAAAATTTCAAAAATCTCACAATTAATCCAATTGTAATTGATGCTTTGTGTGACAAGTGAGATGCAAAAACAAGTTTAAAGTCAAACAAAACAATTCATAATTATGGATGTCATGATACTTTTGCACATGTTGAATCACCATATGATTTCCATGGTCACTTGTTATACCTCCTCAATCCAATTCTTTTCATTATCACATGATTTTGGAATGAACAAACTTGATTCCACGGACAATAACTATCAACACCTTAATATTATAACCTATGACAAATTTTAGTGTGTTATTCTTGAAAATTTGAGGGACATATACTTGGGTCCTAACAATGGAACTAAAAAGATGTATAAACAAATGAATTTCAAGGACCAATGAAATGTATGCAAATTTGTAACACACCCATGATTTTTTAGCCACAAAATAATGGGCATTGAATATAATTTCCATTAACCAGACAATCATAATCATCTTGTATCTCTATCAAGAAGTTTTGATCATCAAATCTAGACCAAACTAGGTTTTGTTTAGCACATCAACATTAATATACTTCAATACTCTAGGTTGGTGCCTATCGTAAAAATTATAATCTTGCAAGAAGTCCATATCCACCTACCGGACATGTCATTTGGATTTGATATAATCACCAACCACTCAAAAGGCTTATATTCAATTTGTAAAACAAAAAACGTGTAATCCAAGAATTGCCAAAAATGTAAAATGCCCACACTAAAGCATAGCATTCACCCTCCATAAGGTGGTATTTTTGTTGTGAATCAAACAACACCACCTCATTGACATACACAATAACTTGTTCTTACCTCCCAATCTTATGTGATAAAAAAAACTCCAGCCCCATGCATAGACCAGTCCACATTCAGAATAAATGCTCTAAAGAAATCAAGACATACCATCGTAAATGTCTGCACAAGTTTTTGTTTTAACAAATCAAATGATTTCTGACATGCAAGACTTCAAGAGAATTTTAAGTCCTTCATTAAATAGTGGAAGAACAATGTTGACATAACCTTTGATAAAATGGTGGTAATATCTAGTAAGCTCCAAAAATGCTTTGACATCAAATAAAGAGCTTAAAACCAAAAGCTTCATTACAACCTATAATTTTCAAGGGTTTAGTTTCACACAATCCTTATTGACAATGTGCCCCAAAAAGGTAATGTTTTAAGCTCCAAAACAACATTCGGTTAGGCTAAGTTTTAGATTTGTTTTTCTTAGGTGCTACAATACTTATTGAAGATGTATCAAATGTTTCTCCCATGATTCACTACAAATGTTAACATCATCCATGAAAATCTTGAGAACATGTTTGGTCCACTCTCCAAATTTTTTTGTAATGTTGTCTTTGAGAATGTGTTTGTGACCTTTTTCAATCCAAACATCACCTTTTCATCAAAGAACCTTTTTTTTTTGTCACAAATTTTTTTTCATATTTATAGCAACCGTTGGGATTGGGATTACAATCTTGATTGTAGTAGATCCAATGCACTGAACCATTCAAACTTCTCAAGTTATGTGACAACATCTTCAACAAGGGGCATCTGGAAAGCAAATCTTGTCCAGTTTGCATGTTTAAAGGTATACAAAATCTCCTAGAACAATCTTTTTTGACAAGCAAAGGTCAAATGGCAAGTATATTCTGAGATGTTCTTTTGCATTTTTCCCAACTTGGTCATTGGATTAATATGCTTGTTTACCCTCCATCTCTTCCCGTAATGACAATTGACATGGTGGAAATCCCTTCATATCAATTGAATGTTCCCTAACCATACAATTCCATAGCTTTCCTTTGTGCCAAAGCAAAACATCCTATATTTGTTTGAGAACACTCCATGTAGAGATCCTGTTTTTGTTGCATAACAAAAGATGGATCAATTTTGAGTTTAGCCCTAATATCTTGCTGACACTCATCAATTGGATTACTCCTTTGTAACTTGTCACGATCACATAGTCATCTTGATTAACACACTTCACAGCAACATTTTCCACTTCTCATGATCACATAGTCATCTTGATTAACACACTTCACAGAAACATTTTCAAGGTTTAAAAAACACATAGTTGTAAAACAAACATCATTAGTTTTGTCAATTATTGAAAGTCAATTGTAATGAATGACCATTCAAGTCAATGGAGTTCCTTCATTGTTTAGAGCTCCACATTGTGTTTATTGTTTGATGTTAAAATTCCAGAGTATCACCCCACTTCTAGGAAAGAATTGGCTTGTGTTCTTTATGTTCAAAGTCAGGGACAAACAAATCACATGGTTGATTGCCATTGTGGCAAGAAGTAGCCATCCACTTAGTTATACAAATGACAGTCTGGTGATGATTTAGGTTCCAATGGCAAGAGGACATAATCCTTATGTTAACTCACTTTTCCTTTGGTTCCAGTTTTCCACTATCATCGATAATAACAAACATGCATAAAGATGCATAATCCCGATCCTATTTTGCAAAAATAGGCTTGAATGGAATGACAAAAGACATTCAATAAAATAGGACACCTACAGTTAATAAAATCTGCCAAAACCCAGATTACGCCCTGCATATTTCCCACTGGTCCTTAACAATGAACTCTACATCCTCTAGAACTTAAGTCTCCAGATACAGAGGTCACAAACAGCAAACCATAGGGCCCTCAGAACCATAGCAACATTGTATATTACACTCCAAATCAATCTGCCATGACAGCAAATATTTACCTTCTGTAAGTGCAGTCTTTGGCCTAGTAACTTTGCAAAAACATCAAAGAATCCAAAGCCTGGGATAGTATAAAGAGGACAGTAAAATTTTCAAATGGGAAATAGGAAAGGAACAAGGATAAAGAGAAGGCAGGGCTGGTTCAACCATAGCCAGAAAGCTCCCATTATACTGGACTGTCCCTGTCCCTGCCATTTAAGACATTACGATCTCATACCATGCAAAGGAGGGTACAAAATGGCATTATGTGTTTCATGTCACCATGTTCAGTTACATGATGACATTGGCTACAACTACAGTTCAATGACATGGCAGCTTAATACGACATCCTCACATTCTGGTAACCCATTGATTGAAGAGGTAACAAGCACACCCCCACCTCCACTCCCAGTTTTCTCTGTGTTCAATACAAGAGTCTTCAGGCCCCTGCCAACCACATACAACTGTTTTCCAATTGCCACCAGCCTGCACCACATAGGCTTAAAGTTAAATCTCAACAATACAGAATCCTCCCCTCTGCATTTGGAAAATCTTAAATCAATTCAATGTGGGTTTGCGTTCTTGACACTCAGGGGGTGTCTCCTAATGCCTGCTCATATGTGCTCTTCTCACTTATCAGTATCTGCAACAATTCATTGATCATAAATGTACTATAACCCAAATGTGATTTAAGCCTGATTAGTTCACTATCCCTGGGACTTTATTCAATCTTCAGCTAAATGAGGAAGATCAGGTATAAGAATCACACCGGCAAGGCAGTCGAATGGACTGAGGAGAGAAGCGGCCAACTCGGCTCCACTCGCCTGAGTCCTTATCGAGCACCATGAGCTTGATGCCAAAAGTCTGGTCAAGCATATAAACATCACTTTCTGTAACAGCAGTGGGGCCACACCATTTCTTCATTAATTCATTGTCAACAGAAGCCCATGCACTCTCAACAGGGTCAAATACAGCTGCATATGATCCCATGTATGCAGTACGAGCACTGAAGTGTCGGACATAAATCTTTCCATCAATCACTAGTGACTCCCCTAAATCTGGCACAACATTTGGATCCTCACGGGCAAACCATTGATTTGTCTCTGGGTTGAAAACTTCCCATGAAGTTAGAGGCCCAGCAGATGCTCCCAATCCACCAACTGCATACAAGCGGCCACTAAGAGCACTGCTAACAAAATTGCAACGGGCCATTTCCATTGGGGCAGCTTCACTCCACTCATTTTTGATTGGGTCAAATTTGTAAACTTCTGAGGTTGGGTCACGAAACTTTGCACCCCCACCCATCACATAGAGTTCCCTTTCCACAACAGAGCAAGTTACTCCATACCTGTCCCCAAACAGCACCAGTGTTAAGAGAGGAATGAAAAGAAGAGAGCCCAGAAAGAGAACCTGACACTGATTTGAGTAGAGAATTATTCATGAAGTTCTACTTGTGACAAGTCCTAAGCTTCATATGGTTTAACAGACCTAGCCATTTTTAAATGCAACATGTGAATACATCAGGAGGTGTAAGAACATGTGCTACCTCTGCAAACAATCGCCAGGCATCCCTGGCAGCTCCTTCCAAGTGCGAGATACGGGGTCAAGAATGTGCCAATGCAAGCATTCAGAATAATCACGGCTGAAGGCATAAATCCAACCCTCACTTAGGCCTAGGTGTTTCCGCAGAAAATAGTACGATTCACTTGCAACCATATCTCTCCACTTGGTGCATACACAGCGTAAGTTAAGATGGTGGTGGCGAGGTACACGTGCCAAGCATTGTAATGCCAAGTCATTTGGCAAGCCTGGAATCAGAACCAATTTATTATGACTTTCCATTTCTTCATTCTCTTCATTGGACACCTCCTTAGGTGAAATTTTCCCAATCAAAAGAGTTGCCAGGCACCCATCCCCCTCAGCCATTTCTCCTGCTGTCATCAATCATAAGAGGCAAATATACACACTGCTTTTGTTGAAACAATTGTTGGGTATTCCACAACAGAGAAACAAGCCAGAACTGAATTTCAAAACATACTTCTATATAGCTCATAAAAACACTTTCTCTTTGCTCTCATCTCGGCAGCAATTTTAGGCATCACAACATAGTACTCTGCCTAAACTAGACACTTATAACATCAAAAGATGCATAATCATCAGAAGGAGAATACATAGTTCTTAATTCAGTCATAATTCCCATGTTTGACCAATTATCACAAATCCTAGACCATAGAAAGGGATTTCACTAGACTGTAAACATTTTGTAACATGTTTGCAAAGCAGCAGTTTGTGGCAAATTGCATGCACAATTTTTAAAAAGTGCAGAAAAGATTCATGAAATACACCTGCACCTATATCTAGTCCAGATATTTGCAGGCAGCATTTGGTGCAAACTAGAAACAGAGTTATCTGGAACATTCATTGCAGCATCCACAAAAAAAAATTCCAGGTATTTTGCAAAGGAATTTTGGGTCAGTAAAGTTTCTAAACATGTTGGAGACATCTCTCAACTGCCTGACTGATCTCATCTAAATAAATGACTTCCATGGCAATGAGAAAGTGAATTAGGTACTTTGGTGGAAGAAATTTGTTAAACTGGAACGGCAGCTGCTTCTTCAGCATAAAACTGCATGGCTGAAAGAGTCCCAAACCCTTGTTCAGGATGATGACTTGATATAGGGTATCAAACCCCCAACTGATTCTGCCTGCAATTGCAATGGCTTTGGCTCTCTTGCTCCACACAGAAGTTGAACTGGTAGCGCACCTCAATCCTTTGCCTGAAACAAAGCTTCTGTCCTTTCCCTCTAAAAATTTGTTCCTCTTTTCTTACCACTTGTGTTGATCTTGTCTAAATCAATGACTTCCATGGCAATGAGAAAGAGAAATTAGGTACCTTGGTGGAAGAAAATTGTCAAACCAGGACAGCGGCTGCTTCTTCACCACAAAACTGCATGGCTGAAAGAGTTCCCAAACCCTTGTTGTTGATGATGATGACTTGATATAAGGTACCTAAACCCCCAAAACTGATTCTGTCTGCAACTGCAACGGCTGTGGATCTCTCTTGCTCCTCACAGAATTGAACTGGTAGCACGCCTCAATCGCTTACCTGAAACAAGGCTTCCGTCTTCCTAACAAAGAAAATCTCTAACCCTAAAAAAAAAGCCCTTCTCCAGCTCAAACCCTCACGAAGCTCCAAAACTTCCCCCATGTCGCCACAAACATAATCAGGACTCGTCGTTCTCAAATCGTCTGACATGTCATACCTACTGCATGCGACTTGAGGAACCCTCGACAAGATCTGCTTCAAGCCTTTCCAACAAAAAAGACAAACCCTAACCCTAGACTGTGATCAAATCGTTGCTGCGATGAGCCACAGGCTGGTGACGATGCGCATAGTTTTCGTTACAGAACAAGTGAAGCTCATCGAATCTCTCTCCCTGGCAAAGCTTTCACCATTCCTGACTGCATCAAGAATTTCCACAAAACCCACAACAACAAATTCAACAACACAACCGGAACAATTATTTACTGCAACCCAAGGGAAAAAAATTAAACGCTCTGCATCCCAATGATCCAAAAAACTTTAAGACATGATTATCTCTTTGTTTGTTTCCATAAGAAATTCTGTTGTTGTTGTCGTTGTTGTTGCAGAAAACAAATTGTAAAGTAATAAGTGTGACAAAACTAGGGAGAAGAGAGAGTTTTAAATTGCCCCCAAGTTACTTACCTAACAATAAAGCTATCTGGAAAGTCATGCCCTGTTTGATTCCTTGTTTCACCCCCTATCCACTATAAAAGTCATGCCCTGTTTTCACCCCCTGTTTGATCCCTATCCACTGTAAAGGCATACCCCGTGTCATCCCTTGTTTGACCCCCTTATCCACTGTTAAATCATGCCCTGTTTCATCCCCTTTTCCACCCCCTGTCCACTATAAAAGTCATGCCCTATTTTCACCCCCTGTTTGATCCCTATCCACTGTAAAGGCATACCCCGTTTCATCCCTTGTTTGACCCCCTTATCCACTGTTAAATCGTGCCCTGTTTCATCCCCTTTTCCACCCCCTATCCACTATAAAAGTCATGCCCTTTTTTCACCCCCTGTTTGATCCCTATCCACTGTAAATTCATACCCTGTTTCATCCCTTGTTTTACCCCCTTATCCACTGTAAAGTCATGCCCTGTTTGATCCCCCTGTTTGATCCCTATCCACTGTAAAGTCATACCCTGTTTCATCCCTTGTTTGACCCCCTCATCCACTGTAAAGTCATGCCCTGTTTCATCCCCCATCCACTGTAAAGCATACCCTGTTTCATCCCTTGTTTGACCCCCTCATCCACTGTAAAGTCATGCCCTGTTTCATCCCCCATCCACTGTAAAGTCATACCTTGTTTCACCCCCTGTTTCATCCCTATTTACTGCAGAGTCATACCTTCTTTGACCCCCTGTTTGACCCCTTATCCACTGTTTCATGTCTAGTTAGCAGTTGTTTCTAAAGACAGTCAACCTTAGATGAAACTCAAAACTGGGGATCAGAATTAGAAAGTGTACGGGCAGATAAACTTCAACCTAAAAAAGAAAAAGAAAAGCATCAACAAGATTCTGAGGAATCATCTGCCCACCCAAAAAAAAAAGAAGGGCAGGAGGGTTGATACCATGGCACTTTTTGAATTGACACAAGTTGCCTACAGTTATTTGTAAAGTCATACCCTGTTTCATCCCCTGTTTTATCATTTATCCACTATTTCATGCCTAGTTAGTGGTCAATGGTAAAAGTCACGAAAACTGGGGATGAAACTCAAAACTGGGGATCAGAATTTAATAAGTAGATGGGAGGATAAAATTCAACCTAAAAAAGAAAAGACCAAAAAAAAAAAGCAACAACAAGATTACTAAAGTACCTTGGCAGCTTCCACACATGACTATCAAATAATTAATTAATTTAAAAAATTATTTTGACAAATAGAATACTCTTGAAATTTTATTCTTTCACAAATTCTTGTTATCTGAATTATTTTTTTAAATTGAAAATTTCAACATTTCTGAAAATAATATAATTAATGTTGAAGCTACCAAGGTAGTAGTAGTAGTAGTAGTAGTAGGGTAGTTGATGCTTGATACACAAGCCAAATAATAATATCAAATAATAACAATAATACTTAATATTGTGGGCATGTGTAGTGTGCCCAAAAATTGAATGAATTTTGAAAGGGAAAATAAGGCTAGATGTTTTTTTTTGGAGGTGCATGTGCCCTCGGGGATGATAGATCTATTTAGCACCCAACGGAAAGTTCTAGAATCATCCAAAGAAGGATCAATAGACAAACCTTTTAAGACCCTTCAAAGACCTTTCTACTATGTCAAAGCACATGAGGCAAATTTTGAATGGAATTGGAGAAGTCCTTATATCTATGAAGAAGACTTGAGAGAAGAAATTTTACATGTACTTCATAAGAGTATTAGTGTTTAGGGTTTGCATTTGTAGTCACTTCAAGCAATGGTTCATTTCAATTCAAATGGTATGGATTTTATTTTGTTTTGTTTTTATCCTCATAGGATCATTTCACTCATCCATTGATCATTCCTTAATTTGTTTATTTATTTTATTCATTTGTATCGAATAGGGTTTTTTTTTTTTTTTTTTTTATTTAAAAATTTTTTTATTTTTGTTGTTTTTTTTTTTTTTTTAATAGGATTTTTTAAACTATAAAAAAAAATCACCCATAAAACCCATACTTTTTCCACCTTATAATCTCAAACTTTTTTTAAAAGTTTAGAAATATATCTTATTTTTGTAAAATCCAAAAAGATAGATTACATTTTGTAATTGCTTGTAAATTTTAATTTTTAATCTTTGATAAATAACATTTTGTAATTGTTTGTAAATGTTAGTTTTTAGTTTTTGTTAAAATCATAAAATTGTTTAGTTTTTCTTGCTACTCATCAAGGCAGTAATTCTTAATCACAAATCAAAGTAATAATGGAACAATATTTAAAAAACAATAATACATGTGATGTATTTATGAATGAAGTAAAAATAAAAGATGAAATTTTGCTAGAACCTGAAGAAATGATTAGTTTTCAAATAGAAGGAAGTAGGAATGTAAAAATGAATGAAAATAATTTAAAGAAGTTACATGCACAAAGAGCATTTTAAAGAAGAAATAGCATAAATGCATTATGTTGGGCATTTTATTGTGTTAATGATAACAAAAAAATTAGTGTAATAACTCTTCAAACTAAATGTTGTATTCTTTGCTATAATAATCCAATATTGAATGTAAATCCAAAAATGCAAGCTAGGAAATGATTAATCATTTATAATACAACTAATGGCATAATTGCATTGAGGAAACATGTCAATTTAAATCATTGTAATTTTTTTTAAAGTTTGAAAAAGAAATTAATTAATTTCTAAGGGAAGATGAAAGACAACCTTCCAAAAAAAGACCAAATATTTTTCCTAATTCCATAGCTAGTTTTTTTGATGTAAAAGAACCTTTTAAGAAAGATGGTGTGCAACAAAAACAATTTTTGGAAGATTTGATTCTTTAAATTGTCAAAAACCATCTTCCTTTACAATTTGTAAAACTTAGTTGGTTAAAAAGATTTAATATGCATTTGTGTCCCATAATTGTTTTTCCTTTTATAATTTATTTTTTTAATGAATTATTGCTTGGATTAGTGGAAAAAACTAAACAATTATATGTCTTACTAGCTTTATTAGAATGTCATTATGTAACTACAAGCTTTGATCTATGGATGTCAAAAGTTGGACATGATATTTTTGCATTGGTGATTAATTTTTAAGGAGATGATTGGCAACCAAAGCACATTAAGCTTGGTCTTTTTGAGCCAATAGACACTACTAGACATACTTTGGCTAAAAAGTTGATAAAATTGTTGGATAGTTATGCATTGAGGAGAAAAGTTATTACTTATGTCAAGGATGAGGGATCTAATTTGAACATTATGACTACAACCCTAAAATCAATTGTAAGTTGTGATATGTTGGGTTTGGAGGAAATTTTTTAGGGCACTTGTTTTGGGTATGCATTTTCCAAGGGTTATCAATATGTTACAACAAAAGAAAAATTTTGCAAAGATTTACGATACGTGTCAATAAAATCGGCTCAAAGAGATTTGCAAAAATGCATAACTTGGCCAAAAAAATCTGGAAAGGGTAAGCAAAAATCGGAATAGGCTTGTGTGAATTCAAATGTTCTCCTTTGGAAATTGAATACTCCAGTGAAGAAAAGGTAAATTTTTAGTTTTTTAGACTTTTTTATGTGCACAATTTTTTGTTAATTTTTTTTTGCGTAACATTTTGTTCATTTTTTTTCAATTATTATTATGCATAATCTAACATTTTCTTTTGTTGTTACAAATTTGCCAATAAAGTTATCCTTTTCTAGGAAGCTTTGTAGTTCAAAAAAATAATTATATTATGTTATAACTAGAAATTTTTTGTGAGAATGAGTGCAAAAGTACCACCTCCTTTGACATGACACATTTTTCATATCATTGTTGATGCTCTTGGCCTTGTTGTGTTTGCTTGTATTTTGAACCAGTCTATGGGTCATTGGTTGTTAAATGACACACTAAATTCTACCATATCCATGAATCTAAAATTCAAGGATGAAATTGATTATGCAACCTTTAATAACTTAATGGAAGATGATGGAAATGTTGTTTATAAGTTGTCATGTTTGACCTCCAACATAAAGAAGGAAGTTATTCAAGTTCTAGATTTTTTTCTTTCCTTCTTAAAAAAATATGAAGAAAGAAAGGCCCATAATATGCTTTCTTTAATGTTGGACCCTAGGTTAAAAACCCTTTGTCTTTTGTCCTCACTTATTGGTTGTGAACAAGGTAAGGAAATTGTTGAAGAATATGACAAAAAATCTTTATTTCCTATGTTTTTTAAATGTTATTATCATTTGTACCCATTGGTTGAATTTGAAAAGGTTGTTGTTGATCCAAAGGTTGAAAAGCACATGAATTTGGATATCTTTGAAATGACAACCAACAAAAATCACCCAACAATAGAATTGGTTAATAGAGAGCTTCTAATTTTCAAGCATTATCAAATGGATGTTCAAAACATCAAATGTCCATTGTAGTGGTGGGAAAAACATGAGAGCATGTTTCCTACAATTGGTTTTTGTGCTAAACAAATCTTAGGAATAGTTGGATTTCAAATTGAGACAGAAAAAATATTTTCATTAACTAGAATTCTTATTAGTCTTAAGAAATGTTGTTTACAATAAATGTTTTTGGATAATTGATTTTTGTGAGCAAAAATTGGCCTAATGATCCTAGGATAGGTTGTAAACCCCCTTCTAGTTTGGTAGATTTTATTAAGAATGATCTTAATTTAGAAGAAGAGTTAAAGGAGCTTGAAGGAGCTTTTGAAAGGGTTGAAGTTGTGGAGTTGTAAATTTTGAATTTTTTTTTCCAAATTTCCATCTATTTTAAAGTAAATTTTAAAGTTAAAAAATATTTAAATTAACAAAGGAAGTAAATAATTAGTAAATTTAAATATTAATTTCCCAAAAAAAAAAAAAGGGTTGTGAGGACTAGACAAGAGAACTGATTATTATAATATATGCAAGAACCGCCTTATTTGAAAGTCAAATGAATTTGGAAAAAATAATTTTTTTGAAAACTTGGTCAATTCTCACCAACCTACATATATATATATATATATATATATATATATATA
>Ga0209611_10005488_pt1 | contig 21206 bp, 19 predicted proteins | sample S1TSphgellanicum_3_FD_187693 | JGI IMG/M metagenome (GOLD analysis project Ga0209611, IMG submission 187693) | Host-associated microbial communities from peat moss isolated from Minnesota, USA - S1T2_Fc - Sphagnum magellanicum MG (SPAdes) (version 2) | ecosystem: Host-associated > Plants > Peat...
TTTTTTTTTGTTTAATTTTTTATTGCATTATTTATTATTGGGTGCATGTTTGTGTAGTTTTTTCACATGTTGAAAATTAGTTAAAGAATAAGGAAAAAGAAAAGGCCATGATGTTTCATAAAGAGGAGGATTAAGAAAATAATTTGCACCATGCTATGTGGAAGTCCTGCACTCCCCAAAGTACCAATTTGTGAACAAGTTGCAGTGAAAGGTTATTTCTTTGTCAGGAATTTAAACCGCACACCCACATTGGAATGGGGTAGCCAGATCAGTAAGTAACAATACTGTAGATGAGAATTGTTTTCTTCCTTCACAAGGGCAACTTTGACAGTGCCATATGATAGATCGATGAAGTTGCAGAGAAATCTCGACAACGACAATTGAAGGTAACACGACAATGAGTGCAGTCATAACCTCATGAGACTCGCTCACAAAGTGACAGACCATCACCTTCATCACGAACGGCAGTGACGAGCTGCCATGACTACCCACTGAGTTCCATATGATACCGCAAGTTTCAGCTGGTGAATATGAGAAGCCAACCAACCTCTTGGAAGTTGCCAGCTCAAAGACATATCATGCCTGATCCCCAGTGATCTTCCCATCATGATCAGCATCCACCTTGCTAAACACCCGAGTGTACGTACCTCTGAACATCATTTGGGGTCATCTGAGGCCATGGAGTGCCCTGCCCCTGACCTGGAAAAGCCCTGGCACTCAACCCAGGTCCCATATCCTGAGGCATTGACAGAGATGGCAGAGTTGAGAGACTGCAGAGGATTTTCCCAGACTAGCTGCAGGTGCCAATGTTGTGGGCACAAGAGCCCATGGTGCAACTGGATCCACCCAAGAAGATGAGTCACCAAAGCCCTGCAAAGCTGAAGTGGACTTTGCAGGCAGTGCCCCAGGAGGCCTTGTTGGTGGAGCTGCAAAAAAAAGATCTCCACCTGCATCTGCTTTGAGGGAGCTACTACTGAGGTCTGTGGCTTTGAAACCTCCACCAAACAGATGTGCACTTGCTTGAAACCCAGGTACTCCAGATGAACTTTGTGCTTGAACTGCAGTTGAGAGTGTTGGCATTGGAGTGGCTGTTGGTCTTGATAATCCGGAGGTTGGCATTGATTGAAAATTTGAGGCAGGAGGTGCATTTGCAGAACTTACAAACTGAGAGGCACTTGGGAAAGAGGGAGTTCTGGGAGTTGGCCACAAGGAATCTGTAGTTGCATAAGAACTTCCCATGGGAGCTTGCAGCTTCAGCACTGCTGACATGCAGGAGTGGAACAATTTCCTATGTACCAGAAATTTCCTGGAAAATGTCGTTGTCATCTCAAATTCCACTCAGTTTCCAAAATAACTCTGAATATAACAGGAAGAAGGCAGACCTAAGTGGTTAAAATGGTAGAGGCAAGAAATCAAAACTGTGGGCCGCTCCATGGCTTCTTTTTTCAGTAGTACCGCATCTGCTAATGGTGCCCAGCTATGGTGGTGTAATAACACCACTACACAGGCAACAAGAAAAATGAATTTTAGCAATTCACAAGACAGACTAATGGCCTCACCAATAATCCATGCATGAACAAAGATCATCCTCAAAGTGATGAAAACAATTGGCATCCCTCACAATGACTGCTCTCCCAACTATTTTTGAAATAAACTTTGTGGAATTGTGGCAATCTTCACAAACCCGCAGATTTTTTGTTATTTGGAGAGGAGTACCAGGGGCTGTGTTGATGAGCCCAAATGCAATAGCAAGCTTCTCACTATGGTAACAGAAATGAAACACCTTTTCTTCTTCTTCCACATCATGCAGAACAAATTTAGTATAAGGCACATACCCCGCATGGTGCATGAGCCCTGACAATCTCTGCAGTTCTGCATGAATTTCAATCATTTGCGGGTGGTCCTGATCCTCTACCACAAATGTATGCACCTCATTATTCACTTCAATCCAGGTGCGACCTGGCTGTTTCTTTGCACCTTTTTCCTTTCTCTGCCTTTCAACATTCTCACAGATATGCCTGTTGCCACCAGCTGCGTAGATGTTTGACAGCAGTACATAACCAGTGGCATTTTGCGGCTCCATTTCAAGAATTCGTTCGGCAACACATTCTGCCATCTCCATATTACCATGAATTCTGCAAGCACCAAGCAAAGCCTTCCATGCAGCCACAGAGGGTGTACAAGGCATTGCCTTGATAATATTCTCTGCCTCCTGTAGATGGCCAGCACGGCCAAGAAGGCCAACCATGCAGGTGTAATGTTCCGACTTTGCAGAAATCATATAGTCTCTGAGCATTGAAGCATACAAGTGCATGCCTTCATCCACCAGACCTGCATGGCTACAAGCTGACAGAAGACAAACAAAAGTGATATCATTTGGTTGTACAACTTCTTCACACATCAATTCAAAACATTTAAGAGCTTCCCTACCATGCCCATGCATGGCACATCCTCCAAGTATGGCATTCCAAGCAACCACATCTCAAGATGGCATCTCGTTGAACACTCTCCAAGCATCATCCATGCTCCCACATTTTGCATACATGTCAACCAAGCTATTCCCCACAAAAACATGAGACTCACAACCACTTTGAATGATCTCCGCATGAGCACACCTGCCCTCTTCAAGGGCACCTATGCTGGCACATGCATTCAGGACCCCCACAAAAGTAACAGAGTCTGGTTGCACATTCTCCTGTTGCATTTGTCGAAATAGTTGCAGTGCCTTCTGCCCTTGCCCACATTTCACATGTCCCAATATCATGGCATTCCAAGTGACCACATCTCGAGATGACATCTTGTTGAATACTATCCAAGCATCCTCAATGCTGCCACATTTTGTATACATGTCGACCAAGCTATTCCCCACAAACGCATGAGACTCACAACCACTTTCAATGATCTCTGCATGAGCACACCTGCCCTCTTTGAGGGCACCTATGCTGGCACATGCATTTAGCACCCCCACAAAAGTAACAGAGTCTGATTGCACATTCTCCTGTTTCATTTGTCAAAATAATTCCAGTGCCTTCTGCCCTTGCCCACATTTCACATGCCCCAATACCATGGCATTCCAAGTGACCACATCTCGAGATGGCATATTGTGGAACACTCTCCAAGCATCCTCAATGCTCCCACATTTTGCATACATGGCAATGAGGCTATTCCCCACAAAGACCTGAGACTCCAAACCACTTTCAATGACCTGCCCATGAACACACCTGCCATCTTCAAGTCTTCCTAAACCAGCACATGCCTTAATCACCTGAACAAAAGTGAATATGCCAGGAGGCGTTCCTTCTTGTTGCATTTGTTGGAAAAGCTGCATTGCCTTCTGAAGTTGCCCATCCTTCACATATTTTGTAAGCTTGCAATTCCATGCAAAAGAATGCAATTGCACTGTGCCTGGTGCCAATGCAGCCATCTCTGCTGCCACCCATGGTGGGTTTCGTCGGCTGTCAATCCAGAGTCCTTTCCCTGTTTTCTTATGAGTGAAATCCGGGTACCTTTCATTTGACTACAACAAAGATCCAGGTCAAGCTGATCAGTCATTTATTCTCCACATCCCAGGCACAAATGTTATCATAAGAACAGAGAAAGCCACACTGACCTTCTCAATCAGCATATTGCATCTACTTACCTTCTCCCAACAGTGCAAAGGATATGAAACAACTTCTGCCAACATTTAGATCACAGCAGGATAGCAACCAGGAGAGAGCAGCAAAATTGACGTCAACAAGACAGGTGAATTCTGACAGGATTGATGCTCAGTTACCTTCTTAGATCTGTGATCCCACCATTGAGAAGGATCCAAAAAGAACTCCCGCCACCGTTTCTCTCTCTGACCTACAGGGACTGCAGAAAAACTTGCTTTCAAAATCATATAGTTTGATCACATAGAAGCCACCGCGAGGTTCTGCGTCTTGCACAGAAGGTGTCCAATTTTTCAATTTGCTTCCGATGAGATTGAGGTCAAAAGCCTTAGGCAAATAAAACCAACCACCCACACGTACTGTGAGAAGGACTGTGAAAAGAAGGCAGGAGACAAACACAGAGAGAGGAAGAACACGAAAGCTTACAATTGCCGTGATCTCTGATTGCCGCCTCTGTTTCTATCCCGTGTGCTCTGGGAAGAAGTGCGGTGCACTGAAAAATTTGTTGATGGGTAAAGTAGAATTGCGGGTGCTGCACACAGACGCGTAGCAGCAAGCTCTTCCTGAGCGACCTCCCTCTTGTCCATGTGGTGGTGGAGCTGTTGCTACTGCTGCTGCTTTTGTGGTCAAGCAAAGAGTCAAATGTTGTACATGGCAATTTCACTTGCTGCACTGTTGATGAAGACATTGCTGCTCGCAGAAACATTGGCAATCTCTCTCTCTCTCTCTCTCTCTCTCTCTCCTCCCAATCCAAGCGCATTCCAAGTAAAGCTCAATGCGATTCTGTCTGGAGCGTCCGAAGTTTCGAAATTACATTAGAGTTATCCGTAAAGTCACCCTCTTCTGTTTCACCCTCTATCTCCTCTGCTTTCGGCCCCTATTCCCTCTTCCAGTGGTATCAGCAAAGTAAGGAAATTTTATAAAATCTAAATATGAAATGCTTAAACTCAACATTTAATGCACAGGTTCTAGAGTAATTATAGTAGTTGTACAGGTAGGAGCAGTGAAAATATACGTAGCGGCAGTGCCAGGCGCTCAGGAAAAAGGAAACACAGGGATGAAACTCAGTTTACCACCAAAATTGGTGATAAACTAGTTTGGGTCCCAGTTATTTCCTTTTGTAAAATTTTCATTCCCACTTCCGCATTTGATGCCATATTATGCCGAAACTGGCCGTTCTCACCCCCTAATCGCCTGACTTTACGGAAAACTCTATTATTAATACAAAATAAATCATAAATAACGAATCCACATGTGAACACTGTACACCTGTATAGCTTTGTGTACCTCCACTTGGTCAATAGCATTAGTCCTTGTCCATTAATCATTCACTTGGTGTTCACATTTTATTTTTTTATTTTGTTAGAAATTCACCTGGGCTCCATGCTGCAGCAGACTACTGATCAATTATTGAAAAAAAAATGAATTGATTTAAATGTAAAAATTAAGTTTTATTTTGAATGAAAATATTATATATAACATTGTGTGCAAATTGAATTTGATTTGAATTGAAATTCAATTCAAATTAGATTTAATTAAAATGAAGTGAATTGTATTTGAATTTACTTTCAATTCAATTGAAAAAAAAGGGATGCAAACAATGGAAAAGATATTGAAAATTTGTTTGTGAATATGGTGTTGAGAAAAACAATTAAAACAGATTCAAAAAGACATAATTTCATTTTTTTGCTCGGGAATGGATTAAATAGATTTCAATGAATTGTCATCATTAAATTTTGTAACACATTTTAGTTGGGATTTAACCTTTACCATCAATAGGTTGAGCCAAGGCATTCACAACATGACCCAAATTATAAACATCATTTATTAGTATTGTGGGATTTTTGTTACTCAAAATATTTATTATAATGTGTAGAAAGAATCTATATTGCTAGGTTAGTATGATGTGTCATGTAGTGCATTGTAGTCAAAAAAGGTGCAACCTTAAATTTGAATTGAGTAATAACATCAATTTATAGCTCCATAAACACTGCAATTCCATTTGATGTAAAACAAATCAACTTGTTGCCCTTTAATTAGTTGTCAAACTTCCATACTCCATCAAAGATTAGATAATTAATCAGTTAGGTCAAGTTATTAACATTTCTTCCACCAATCATTTTCTTCATATTCAACAAGAATGGCATCCTTTGAAAGTCATCAACAACATATGCATGAACATTATACCAAGACTTATAATCAATTGTGATAATTTCATCATAACTAATAGCAAGGTGCTTGACCTTTTGTACAACAACTTTGGTAGATTCAATGATAATGCAGTGCATGCTTTTAAGCATTTGCTAGCTAGTGAAATCAAACTAATATTTACATAACATGTTTTTCACCTTAAAAATATTAAGGAATTATTTCATGTTTTCAAATTTTGTCAACAGTTTGCCAAGTTTCAAATGCCAAAGCATGGCAACAAATTGAATGAAGTCATGTTTCTTCTTAATAACTTCATTAAAAATAACCATCATTTCAACAATTTGACTTTTACCCTTACTAAATCACAACCATTCATTCTTGGTATGTTGATTATTAGCAGACATGAAATACTAGCCCACAATAAATCTAAGGCATGTGATCTTACATTTTTGCTTACTTAGATGTTTTTACAAACTGTCAAATTTAAGAACCAATCAATTTTCCCTACCATCAACCTCATTATAGACTTTACAATGAACCATGTTGAACTTCCCATCACACCCAACCATAATTTTAACCCAAGGTAACTTTGTAACTTGCACCTTTGGAAAACTCAATTTAATTCCCATTTTTTTTCACGTGTTTCTTTTATGCAAGTTTCAGATTTGGAGATCAAAAATTGACAAGGTCATCAAAAGATGATGGTGATAAGGGAGACGTAAACATACTTTGAGATGATAAAATTATGTTTACAAAACAAGGAGGCCTAATGTCACAAATGTCAATGTTATGGTGTTCGCTCATTTGAATGTTCATCCATGATTTGTAATAAACTTGTACCTAACTTTTTGTTTAATTTTAGTTCACTCTTAGTTAATTTCTACTTAAGTTTTAATTCATTTCCACTTGACTCATAGTTTATTTTTAGTTGATTGTTAGTTCACTTTTAGTTAAGTCTTAATTCATTTTTAATTAATTTTAAGTTCACTTTCAATTCATTTCTAGTTAGTTCTTCATTATTTTAATTCACTTTTAATTAAATCTAAGTTCATTTTTAATTAAGTTTTAATTCACTCTCAATTGAATCTTAGTTCATTCATAGTTCACACATGGGCACACATTAATGCACATGGGTGAAGATGGGCCACATGTAAATTAAAAGCTTTTTGAAAAACTTATTTTAACTAAGTGCTTAAGGGGTGTAAATAAAGATAAAATTTCCCATTATCTTTAGTTTGTTCAACACGATCGAACACCATAGACTTGTCAAGTTCTTTTCATATTCATGTTTACATAAGTTAACATAATAAAAATTCATTTTCATGTTTGTCTTACACATCTCATGTTTTTGTTTTTAGTTCTTGTGTTTTTGTTTTTGAATCACATGATTTTATCTTGTTCTTTGTTTAAAATTTGAACTTAGACCTCTCCTTTAACCTTTGTTCTTGTGATTCTTTGTGTCCTTTAACACTCAACACTAAAAAACAACTTATATTTAAACCCCATTGGTGGTTGTGACAAATTCATTGTAAAAACCTTCAACAATAGGAAAAGAAAACTTCAATGCTACAACAAACCCTAAACCTTAAACAATTTAATAAATAAAAGATGAGTAGAAATGAAAAGAAAAACTTGACCCTATAATACCCTTGAACAAATGTGTTGATGACAATGAATAAGCATGAAAAGAAAAAACTTGACATTCCAACAAAATTGCAAACCCTAAACCCTAAGCAAATTATGAGCAATCATGAAGAGAAGAACTTCATTGTTCCAACAAACCTTGAACCAACGATGAACAAACAAGAAGGGAAGAAGTTCAATGTTACTACAAAATTATAAACCTTAAACTGTGAACTATGATGAGCAAATTGGAAGAGAAAACCCTTGATGCTCTAGAAAACAGTGAACAAACATGAAAAGAAAAAGTCCAATGCTCCAAAAAACCTTAAACCCTAGGAGCTAACACGATGAACAAACAATGAATAAACACCTTTAACAACACAATGAACAATCAATGAAAGGAATAAAAGCTTACTAACTAAGGTATTTTTTTGTAATGTAAAGACTAGGAAGATCTTGAAATATATTCAACTTGCAAAATAAAGAGGGGAAGGAGCAAATTTAACTAGATGTCAAAACCTTGGTTGTGTGCTCCTTTCAATTTCAATGGCCTTGTATTCAATGCCATGAAAAAACAATTTTCATGTTGCCTTTTCCCATTGGCAAAACTAAGGAATAATCTTCACAATATCCATCATGTTTGTAGCTCCAAGTTACAATGCTATAACTTGTTGTTAACAAAGGCTACAATCCTTTGTAGAAGCAACTCACAACAACAAACGGAAAGCCCACAAAAGCGATAATTCTTTGTAAAAATATGTAGACAATGATTCATAACAACAAAATGAAGAACTAATGAGACAATGATGAAGAAGGATGTAAAATGTTTTCACGTGCGATGTCACCTCACAAAAAGTAAAAGTAAGGTGGCGACAATGTTTACAAAAAAGAAGAAGGGATAGCAATGGAGGTGGATGTAAGGTGGTCACTTGTCAACATCAATGAAACTAACAACAAACATAGACAACTTGTGATGAGACAAGCTCAACCCCTTTGCATTTTCAAAACTTAGTAAGTCCAAATACATGGCTAGCCCTAGATCCAACAGTTAGGAATATGATGAATTCTGCGTTATAAGCCCGTCCCATTTAACAATGGGGAAGAATAGGCCACTGAGACTTGACTTTAACAACCCAGCCTAGAAATGCCAAGATTCTTTTAGCAAAGGTTGATGCAAATGAGAAAGAAAACAAGGAATAGCCATCCTTGCATGGAGTACAAGGGTTTCCAATGCTGAAGCTTTTTTGAGATTGTGGCAAAAATGTGATGTATTACAACTGGCCACAGGATGCTGAAGGCATCGTGTCCTATGTGAAGCAGATGGCAGGTCCACCATCACAGTTACTTTCTTCCCTTGACCAAACTGAGATGATTATCAAGGAAAATCCTCTTACTGTGGTATGCCCAAATGAAAACCCACCTCTAAACAGTTGATTTCATTTAATGGTTTTTTTGTGTCACATGTTTATCTCAAACTTGGAGGAATTTGAGTTTTTGTGAAGAGAATTGGCTACTGAGGTGTTCAGGATATGGTCATTGATCAATTGAACAGTAATGGTGGGGCGGTTGTCAATTGGTGCTTTGTGCAGGTTGGTGTGTTCAAGGACCTTGAAAGCAAAGAGTGTAAAGACTTTCTCAGTGTAGCAGATGTGCTCCACTCAAAGTACAATTTCACTCACACATTGGATAGCTCATGTGTGCCCCATACAAGTGCTGATCTTGTGGTCCCTGGAGTGCATCTTTACAAGAATTTTGGTGAGGGCTTCAATGATGCCAGTGTAGGTTCTGTCACCCCCAATTTTTTTGGTGCCATGAATTTTGGGTGCTTGTTCTGTTACATTTTGAAATTCAACCCTGACCATATCTTGGTTTCAAAATGATGTGTACAGGATTTGTCACTGGAGGGCTTGATGATTTTCCTGGAAGCAAATGGTGTGCCTATTGTTTTGGAAATGAATAAAGAACCCTTGAATCATGCATCTTTGGTCAAAATTTTCAATGGTGTGGGAACCAAAGTGGGCTCAGCAGGGCTCAAAACAATGTTCTGGTTCAATTTTTGTTTTTGCTCATTCATGAGTTGTTGCAGAAAAACTCTTTGAGTGTTATTTTAGTATTGTATCTTAACACTGGTGTGGGTTGTGCTGGTGCCTGGGAGATAGGTGTTTCTTTTCCTGGACTTGAAAGGTGAGAGGGTGGATGAATAACAAACTGCATATGAGGAGGATCTGGCAAAAGCCTCACAATCAAAAGTCATCAAAGTTTCTTATTGCTGATGCAGCTGAAAATGAAAATGTATTGAAGGCAATGCATTAATACAATGGTTCTTTGGCACCCACAAAAGCTATGTAACCTGATGTCTTAGAAGTGTCAAACACCATCTTTGGACAACAAGTTGGACATGAATGCAAATTCTCAAAAAAACAACAATGTAAAAAAAGCAGTGTAAAAAAAGAATGTGTCTCAAGTCTCAACCCTCATGTTAAAGTCCAGTAAAGGCTTGGCATGAACTGCAATGAATCTGGTGTTGGTTGGTCTCCACTAAGTCATTGACGGGTTGGTTGGGAATTCTTGGCTTTTTCAGTAGTGTATTTCTCAGATTTCAACAAAGGCAAGTAGATCTGGTACATAGAATGCAGAGGTCATGGCTAGAGTATGCAACAGCTCTTTGAAAGTTTGTGCCTGGAAGTGATTAAATTAGTGAATGGGGTCCCTCATTTTGTGAGTTCATGAAAAATGGTATTTTGGGATAAACGAAGACAAGGTGCCAGCAAGTGTGGTTCGAGGGAAAGATAACAGTGGGCAGTATCTAGAACAGGATATTAAAGCTTCAAAGCCATTGCCCCTTGGCTGCAAGATTACTTGGTACAGAAATCAACTCTCCAATGTCCCTGATCTTTTTTTCCAAAAATGCTAAGTTTCTTTTCAGTATTGCTCATTCTTCAGTGCTAAGGGTGATGCATTGTGTCCATTGTATAATACAAATACAGAATTGATGGATTTGTATTATCTACATTTGTTTGCATTATAGTTTGGCCTCTCTTTCCATCAAGTAGAAAGGGGTGCATGCAGTAACCCGTTACTGATGAGCAGGATGGAAATTGGACCCACATGTGAAGTCTAAGGAATTTCCTGAAAAGAATGAGGAGCCAGTGAAGGTTGTGGCAAGGAAGGCACTTGACAATATGGTGTTGGAGTCCAGCAAGAAACGTACATGCACCAAGATTGTTTTTGACATGACTATGAAAACTCTGAAAAGTCCCCGACTACCCTGCCGATTGTTATTGCAAACGCTAAAGTTCCAAAATGAGTATTATGTTGTATTACTTCCAACCGTGTGAAGTGTCTAATGTTGATATATAGTAACCCACATACGATTTATAATTTCTAGATGCACCCCTGTAATTTTGCCAGTTTCTTCTGTTTTTTTAATCAAACACAGAAGGATTTATAGATCTAGGAACTCACATGAACAACAATAGGGCTTATATTTCATGAAACTAAGGTACTAGATATTCACATTCCAACACTCATAATTTTGTGAGTTTCTCCCTTGTTTTGTAATTTCACAGAAGGATCTATAGATCTAATAACTCACATCAATAACAACAGGGTTCAAATTCCATCAATTTAGGGTTATTCACATCCCTAGATATGGAGTTCGCAGTTTGCACATGGGGTTTCTGCTAACATGGGATTTATCTACATGCATCAATTTTCTATCATCTTCGTGTTCTGTACAACTGAGTGCTTGATTCTCTCTCTCTCTCTCTCTCTCTCTCTCTCTCTCTATTGCAGTCTTGCAAGGCACAGATAAAACCACTGAACGGAAATCCCTGGCTTTGTCTGCTCTGAACACTATGGAAATCTCTACCTCTGTAATGTCCGAGTCTTCCCATTGCTTCTATAAATGCAGGGACACAGTTTGGTATTGTCTTTGCAATCTCATAGATATGGAACAGAAAGGCCACTAACGCTATGGAAGAAATTTGCAGTTCCTGTGGCTACAAATTTCCAAAGCAACGTATATATATATTATATGGTTTGTCCATCAGTGTCGAATATGTTTTCGCTTATAGTTTCTGACACTGACGCTAAGGTTTTCTTCCTCCAATTGCCAACAGGATGGAACAACAAATGATATATATACCAGCAACAATATTTGAGGTGAAGGAATTTCTGACCCTTTATTGCATATAGCAGCTGGTGAAACATTCTATACGAAGGTGACCACAGTAAAGGAGACCTGATTGATTTTGTGAACAAGCACAGGAGTGATGCACCCAAGACAGCAGTTCTGTTGACACCAATTTACAGGATGACTATGAAACATTGGGACTTTTATCTTTTCAGCTATAGCAAAGGGTAAAGTGCTTGCAGTTCTCATAAATTGTATGACAGCCAGACAGATATCTCGCCTAGGTCAGACAATTACTTGGAGAGTAAGTCTCCAGAAGAATCTGATGGAATTGTCTTTTCTCTCAATCTAGTTGGCAACTCTTTTCCTGAAAAAAAAAATAATTTGTCAATGTGAGGTTAAACATACTTGTTGGAGCATGTTTGAAGCATTTGACTGTGTTGCAGTGGAGGGGCTATCAGAGTCAGACAAACTAATTTGCAAGAGGAGAATGATGAGGACTGAAATCTCTAGTGTCAAAGTTCAATAATAATCTCGAAAAGGAAAGTTTCAGTGCCTTACCTGGTGGAGGCCATTGAGCCATGAATGAATTTTGATCCATGCCTCAGCCTTGTGGAGTGACCTTTCCTTCTCATAGTGGAGCACAGCTAGCCCTTCCTTCCATGCCTTCAAAACTCTTACATGTCTTGCCCTATTCCCATGCACCTTTCACATAAGTAGTGACAAAAAAACAGTCAAGTCTCCTATGTCTAAGCTATGTTTTGACATCTGCACTTTTGCTATACAGACAAGCAGATGTCATCTTATGTCAGAGACAATGTTAGAGGTAAATTCAAAATATGTTCCTGGTGTATAATTCAGAAGAGAAATATCTCTACAAATCCAAAGTCTCCTTGTTCACAAATTGCAAATGTTCTTTTCTTTTTTCTGAAAGAAATTCAATAGTCTACCTAGTTGAAGCACAAACAAGGAATTCAGTTTCACATTTTCTGTCTCAAGACTACATATTTACATTTAGTTGGACTCCTCTCTATCATGTGGGACAGTGGGAGGGTTTTCTCATTTGAAGGTTGTACCGTCGAGCATGAAGAGAGGCCTTTTGATCAGTTTCCAAGTACTTGAGTAACTTGGCACTCTTTTCAGAGCTAACATATTGCTTCCACACACACCACATCTGATGATACAGACGAATGCAGTTCCTCTCATCTGCAAATTTTTCTAGTGACCTCAACTCCAATAATTCCTGCAACAAAAGACAGAAAAAACAGGTCAAGGTTTCATGAATTTTTTTCCTCCGGATACATATTCATCCCACCAAAGTTAGTAAAGCAGTCCCCCTGCTTACACATGGAAATACCTCACACACATAAAATTGCAATATATGGTTAAGATAACTGTTACCTGGGAGTATCTTGAGTAGTGTTCTGGTTAGGCTATGAGCAGTGGGCCAACATGGGCTTACTAAATCTTGCAAATGAGGTTTTGATATATTAGGGGTTGATCACTAGTTGAGTCTACCTAAACTATTGATATGGAGGTAGTTTGCAAGGAAGCAACTTGGTATCAGATGAATTCCACACCTCTTTAAGAGATATGAGTGCACGTCTCAACAAACCATGAGGGTAAATATGATCTGCTCTCCGCATGTTGATCCAGAAGTACCACCAAGACAATAATTGCCACTTCTTGCGAAACTGAGCTGCTTGCATGCTGAGGCTCCGAGCATGTTGTCTGGGGGTTGTTTTCCCATCCACAGTGTGTATATACAAAACATGGACAGCTGACTTTGCAATTCGTCGCTTGTAATAACCCCTTGCACTCTGTAATCTTTCCCTGTATAGGAACATCAACATAGTTTAGCCTAATCACCAAGATAAAGAACATAGTAATTCCTTTTACTTCAAAAGAATGCCTTTTCTGTTTTTGACAGAAACTGTGGTTGAATGTGTTTGCCCCTTCCAGAATCTAATCAGCTGCCACACAATCTGAGTGCATTTGGAACACAAGATGGAATAGAGAGTCATCCAGGCAGTTGCTGAGCTAAGAAGGAACACAAGATACCAGATTTGTATATCAAGTACTTTGAAAGATGGAATTGCTATTTGTGGTCCAACATGATTGTACATTTGCCAAATACCTGTTGCTTACCATTAGAATGCCATACACACACAACCATGGTTTATAACACTGACAAAATGATCTCTGGGAAGGAGGCAATCCCCCACAACAGATACATACAGAAGAGGAATCCAGACAATTGTGAAAGTCCCCAGGGATGAATTACAGGAAATGTCTTAATAAAATACTTATTGGGAAATCATAAAAGAATGATACAATGTTTACTGAGCATGTGTGACTGACTGTCTTTTCACCCTTATGGTGGTGGGTACTCTTACTTTTCAATGGTGGACACTTTCTAACTGTTGTGAAGGGACCAACAATATTGTTGCCCATTCTTTCTCCATCTTAGTTCAAAGGCCTCTTGGGTTTTCATTCTTTCAAATGAACACTTTCTAACAGTACCCATATAAGCATGGTGATCTTATAGTTGGATCATCTAGCATGAACTTGTAGTGAATAATGGAACCCATAAGCACATCTTAGCAAGGTACATGAAAACAAGCAATGAGGCCTAGGCAGTGGGCTAGCATCAGATTGAGACTTCTTGGGACAGCTGAAGTTGAGGATCAAAGATGTTTTACCTACAAGCAAGAAGGAGACGAGACCAAGGCATCCATCCACAATGCAACAAAATACGCCTTGAACTGTGCAAGCTTGCAAGCTCATGTTGTTGCTTTAGGAGTTGCCGTCGTTGGTGGCCTAATTTCTCCATCTGTTGCAAAAGAAATGTATGTATGTGCTTTCTTATAAAATCTCGGAAAAAAACCATATACCTAATGACATTGAAAGACAAAAATATGACTGGAAATGAAGTGTGATTCATTGCACCACAAAAATTGCACATTGCTCCAAAACTTGCCTCTTACAATGTTGATTTCTCTGCAACTACATGATGATGTCCATTATCAATAATGACTCAAGTGAAGGCCATCATCAAGATTGAAGTTTCAAGACTTGTTGCCCCTCTGAAAACAAAGGGGATCTTGAAGAGAGTAAAACTCCCTCGAGCTTTAGCAAACCTCATGTTGTAGACTTGCATCTCTGCTTGTAACTTAACTGAACTCTGGGAATTAGGTTTAGGAAGAAATGACAATTGATAGTAAGCTGCACTTTTGCTTACCTGCAACCGTTGTCTAAACAATGCTTTCTTTTCTTCCACCAAGGCTAGCTTTTGCAGCATCTCCAGTTTCTGTTTTGCCTCCCTCTTTGCACGCAACTCCTCCTGTTCTCTCTCTCACAGCCCCCCATGTGTTTTCTTGGCTGTGTAGCCAATTTGGAAAAAAAAGAACGAGAGATTGTATTGAGCTGGAGATCTTGCATGGTAGCATGGATCAAATGGTTTTTTTGTTGTGGAGCTTATGTGTTGTCATGCTGATGGAAAATCAATCAATAAGGCAAGTTGCGATAGATAGATAGAGAGATCATTGTGCCTCTTTCTGTTTTCGAGCACTCTCATATCGTCTCTCAAGCTCTAGTCTCCGTTGCTTCCGTTGCTCCTCTCTTTCCGCCATACTTCGATATGGCTTTGCTGTTGGATTGTTGCCTGCAAATTCAACAAAATGCACATATGACCTTGTTGAAAACATTTCCTGGAACTGAAGAGAACTAGCAATCTTGCGCAATTGCATTTTGTGAAAGCTTCCCGGGAGTATTCTTCCCGACTGCTTATTTGTGTTGCAAGCATCTTACGAGCGTCTGTCTTATGACAAATCTTCAAACTTCTCAAGCACAAAGCGTCGCGGTATATATATATATATATATATATATATATATATCTCTATTCTTTTGAAAACATTGCGCACACTCCAAACAAAAAGCATGTGCTTCATTCGTGAGAATTTCCTTCAGAATCTCACCTCTTTTCACAGATCTGCACACCGCATCTGCACATGTAACTGCAAAAAAGAGGCCGTTGGAGTCGCTTGCCTGATTTGAGCGTGGACTGAAATCCTTCATATCGCAATTCCACCTCTGCATCTTGGTCTCTATATCCATGACTTCCATCTCCTCTTCCTTATAAAAATTCTCTTCCATTACTTCCTGCTCCGCCTCCTCCTCCTCTCCCTGGACCCGCTTAATCCTCAATATTCTACTCAAATTCCCTATAACTTAAGTCCCCTCACAATACAACAAGGACTCAGCGCTTGTTTGCTTGCTTACTTACATGCAATAAAAAAATGACATTGAAGAAAATGTTTTGCAACTAGGTCGAGTTATAGACTTCTTACTCCAAATCGGAAATTGAAATTCGAGATGTGTCAAGCTGGAAAATACTATGCAAATAGGTAAGAACCCTGGGATGTGAGAAGCCGATCAAAAGCGTGATTCCTAACACATAATTCCTTGCAAAAAGCAGAATTTTTGGAGAGATTTTGTAAGTCTGGGGGACGGAAGAAGAAGAAGAAGAAGAGGGAAAAAAAACAGACCGGCTTCTGAAGAAGACGAGCGTCGTTGTCACGATGGCGAGAAAGGGCAGGTATATGTACTTGGCAGCCAAGGAACCGACGGTTATAAAACAAACAATGTGACACGGTGAACCACCGAGGCTTCACGCACAAACACGGTGGATATAACACGCCGGGTAGGTTAGGGTTTTTTTTAAAAACCGGTCTGTACACAGACAACGGTTATAGTATTAGTGTACAAAATATACAAAGGCTGTTGAATTGACTTTGGGTTTTTTTGAAAAGCGAAAAAAAAATGTTATGACCAATGAAATTGTTGGAGTTGGTGATCTGAATTTTTATTTTTTGAAGTTTTTTTGGAGGGTTATCTAGAGTGAGTGAATTAATGTGTAATAGGGTTTGGTAGGTTTTTGCGAGAATTTAAGAGGATCAATGAAAATGTTAGAAAGGGTTTATTATTTTCGATGTTTAGCAAAGGTTCACACATCATAACAAAAAGTGAGTGCAGTGGACTTTGGACATTAATTTCTTTATGTGTGTTAACAGGTTAACAATCAATCATAGAAGTAGTGGCAAGAAGTAGAACATGACGCTTGAAGACCATTTCAAATATGAAATCCACAAACATGATGCAATTACTAACCTTTCAAGATAAAGCATGTGGCATGCTAGACTTGGATTCCACCAATCACTTTGCGATGATCTAAAAAATAACTAATCCATGAATTGTCATTATAAACTAATTGCAAACACTTCACCATTTGCAAACATATATGAAGATTGTATTCTACAAAAGACCCTATTGATTGGGATTTCAATTGTTGATTCATCAGTGCCATCCCTTCCGAATTTGGTTGGTGGGAATGTACAACATGAACGGGTTTAGGACGGAAACTATGTATGATTACTACATAGTTATGAAATCTATGTTTTTGGTTGTAAAACTATCCTCTCACCCTACTATTGGTTATGCAAGCCTCACCATTCTCCTTCCATGAACTACACATAAACAACACCAAAATTATTCAAAAACCAAAAGTTTTTCCAAAATCAAATCTTCAATTCTCACTGACTTTATATTCATACCATAACTTTGTATAAATGAAAGTGTTTCTCAAGGTCACAAACACCTCTTTAAATACTAACCAAAAGGAAATTAATCAAAAAACTTCCTAAAACCTATTCACCACATGGTTCCCCAAATAATCAAAAGGAAACAAAATCACATGGTTCCCCATGTGATTCCACAATTAATCACAAGAAAACAACATCACATGGTGCACATGACATGAGTCAATGCACCATGACCAAATTATGGAATCCTACACCCAACTTACCCCATTAAATAATTACCTAAGTAATTGTGTAATCAAGTTACACATCAAGTTACATGAATATCTTCATAACTTAATGTCAGGTTAGAAGTAGTTGGGACTTTAACAGGTGCAAATATCTTAGAAACTAACATATCATCTTTCACCAACATTCCATGAAAACCTGTCCCAGTTAATTGTGATGCATCCAATCCACTTTTAATAAGTAGTTTCCTCACTACTGATCCAAGTTTACCCTCCACAGTTGAAGAAAACAAAGGAGCTGGTGTAATAGGTGGATGTGCTTATGCATATCCTTTTGTTGCTTTTAGTGTTTACCCATTTGCTAAGGGAGTAAAAGCTTCACTATTATAACCCGCAAATTTCTCTAGCACTTGATCACTTTCAACCTACGTCCACATTCCCATAACATCACCACCTCAAATAAACCCCCATTCTCTTTTCAATGTATTGTTCCGTTCATCTAAAGACCCCTTTAGATCTTGTGTACATGATTTAATCATCTCCTCCACCAAATCACTAATAGATGATTGTTTTGTAGAGTGATTGGCAATATTTTAAATATTGTTAAAAGCACAATAACAAACTACAAAAAATTCAGAATAAAGCAAGTGACAATTTGTGTGGGAGGTATTTATAATCACACAAAGCCCTCTACTAACATGAAGATCCTTCGTGTTAAATGGTATAAGAATCTTGGCCATAACTCTACAATCACATCACACCCCAACAACATTCATTGTCATGGATGCCTATAATTCAAAAAACACTGATGGTTTGCTGCATGAAGCCCAATAACTTGCTAGTTGTCCATAACAACACCACTTGACAACTGGGGAAACAATGGTGTGCAAGGGGAGCCTAGTTGGTATTGTTGACATTTTGATCTACAGTATTGCCACTTTGAACTACACGTGCCTCCTCCATGACAAATCTAAAAGAATGTTGAGATTTGAAGGACTAAAAAATAGCAAGAACTTTGGTGGGTCTCTAAAAACTATATCACGATTATGAAAATTGCTACTAGAAATCAACCTTGTAGAGTTCGCAACATCCATAGCTTTTGAAAATAATTGTGGTTGAAAGGAATGTGCAAAGTGACCTATGATTTTAATTGAGATTTCAAACTTGGAAGGAATTAAGGCATGTCTATGAAGAGTAGTGTTGATCTCTAAAGGAATACTTGTAGTTGCAAGAGACATCTCAAAGTCCATGGCGTTGTGCTCAACTTGTTTTTTTTCAAGCATTGAACCTAGCCGACTCATGAATCTTTGAAAAAATTCCAAAACCTTGGACCACCAGCCTTGAACAATTGTTTAGGTAATGGATCTTCTAGTACATTATCTCGCTACTCAAAATACACCCAAAAAAAACTCCATTAGGTTATATATAGAAAAGATAACAAGTTCGCCAACCTTTAGTCCTTGCTTCACAAATTTTCATGTTGTGTACCTTTGCACAAAAAAGTTGTAACTTAACAAATGAAATAAAATCACTTGGACAAATGTTAGATCGTGGGTTATGATCATCACGTCTAGCTTTATGTGGAGTTTGAAGTTCTATATCATCTAAGGTAATGCATGTGTTGCCCCATATATGTTGAATTTTTTTCTTTTGTTTAAAATTTCTTTTGTTTTTCTTGCCCCATTGATTGTTTAAAAACCCAAACATGCATTTTTTTAAAAGATCTATACAATACCAATAATGACGCGCTCCCAAGTCACGGGGTGAAACCCACTTTAGGGTTTCACAAAGTCAAGTTGCGGAAATTGTGACTTAGCAGTGCACTCCTGGCTTCCAACTTTAAAAAGGGGTAGAGGGTCGAATTGGGAACCCAAGGATTAGACTAGGAAGAGGGACTAGTTTAGCTCGTGTGAATCTACATCCAAAAACCAACCACAAGATGTTAGTTTAGCATTCGGGACACCCTTGGGTGTTGGGACTTGCCACGGGCACTTGAACACACAGGACTCACCACAGCCCGGACTCGGGAGTAAGCCACCACCTTACTCCCTATAGTATTCTCTGCAGCTCGCCGCCGAGGCTACATCCAAATGGCACATTTTGTTAAGACTCCCGAAATGGAGTCCCGAAATTGTCTCAGCTAGACTCTCGAAACTTTGAACGGCCATAACTCCCGACTGTGGAGTCTGATCGCGACAAGGTCTAAACCAAAGTTGTATCTTTCATCGAGATCTTTCCAACTCCGTGTCGCACTCTCAATTTGGACGTCGGGAAGAGGTCGATTCCCGACTTTTAGTGGTCGGGAGTCAAACTGTCAGTTTGACTCCCGGCCCTTCTTTTGCCCATAACTTAGGCTACAGATGTCCGAATGGCCAATGCGAGGCCATTCTCGATATCTACGTTTCAAGACCTTTCCAATGACACCAAGAACACCTCAATGCGAGGTGTTTTGAGCCTTTCTGTTGAGCTTTAAACATTCGGGAGTCCCGGAGGACTCCAAATCCCCAACTTTTCCAAGTGTTGGGCTTCACCCCCACACTTGGCCAAAGTGGGGTTACAACAAATAACATATCCCAATTCCATCAATCCCGTCCAAGAAATTCACAAATCGATTTAGGTTAAAAACAATCCTTCAAACTCCTACATTAATCTAAAAAATGTATACCCACAAGTTTGTCATGGTAAATGAAGAGTCTACAATCCTTACTACATCTATTATATTTGCTCCTACTATGAGCCATAACCATAAAGCAAACCAACAACAACAAAACTTACTTACATTCTCTCCATTTTTCCCTTCAAAGGAAACTTACAATTTTTAGATGGTGAAAGGGGGGAAAAAAACCAGAAAAAGGAAGAAACCACTAACTGAATCTTAGACATTGCAATGCAACAGTTTGGCCATGAATAAGCTTGGCTCTTATGTTTGGTTGAATCGGCCCCTTCTTGATCCCCATTTCTACACAACCTTAAATGTTATTGTATTGTGAAAGCTTTCAAGGTGATGGGTGGTGCGTTTCAGGCATCTTCAAGTAATGGGTTTTATGGTTTTGGCGTCTTTGAAGTAACTCACACAAATCCATCAACATTTCTCACTAAATGATAAACCCCATTCATTTTTGGTTGAATCAAATTGCAATATCAAAAAAAAAACTCTCCAGAACTAAATCTATTTACTTTCGACTACATTAAATGTTTTCCAAAGTTGAATCCGTTAATTCCCAACTACATTATATTACAATATTAAAAAAGATTTTCCAAAGCCGGATTGAAATGAAACAACATACAAGACATAAGCAAAAGTGAAACAAACAACCAAATTTTTTTAAAACGAAAAAATAATTGACAAAAACAAAAACCACCCAAACTTTTGTCATTTTAATGCATAATGGTCAAATCTTTGGTCATAATAACACATAATTGTTAATTAGGTGACCATTTATAATTGTCATGGTTGACAACCATGTTATAATTGTCTTAGTGATGAAAAAAGACCTTATACTTGGTCTACATAAACCAATTCTAATCATCATCGTCACTAGAATTTTTTTTTAAAAAAAACCTCTGGTTCTAACCTAGGATTAATTTTTTATTATTATTATTTTATAACATTTTATTCTAGATGTGATTTTTCACATTTAAAGATTCTCAAGTTTTGGTCTTTCAAAAAAAAAGGGTATCAGTCTTATGGAGGTCCAAATGTACTTGGTTCTGTGTATTTACATATAGCCCAAAATTAATAGCATTGCACAACCAAATTTTTTTTTGACCCCCTATCAACTTACATGCATATTCTCTCCCCCCCCCCCCCCCCCCCCCC
>Ga0209611_10005489_pt1 | contig 21205 bp, 14 predicted proteins | sample S1TSphgellanicum_3_FD_187693 | JGI IMG/M metagenome (GOLD analysis project Ga0209611, IMG submission 187693) | Host-associated microbial communities from peat moss isolated from Minnesota, USA - S1T2_Fc - Sphagnum magellanicum MG (SPAdes) (version 2) | ecosystem: Host-associated > Plants > Peat...
AGGGCACGCACATTAGGCATCTAGCTAACTTGTTTAGTGTTCAGAACTCCTTTGGTCTAGCCCAGTCATAATGGCAATTTTTTCAGTTTGTAAGAGGGGACCCATTAAATGGTGGGGTCCCATATAAAGGACCCTAGTGCTTCTTCTTTTGGCTTGAACTTACCTGAACCATACTTAAAAGCTCTTGGTTCAGTCATTCCTTTTCTATTGATCAATTCTGCACTTGCACACTTTTGTGGATGCTAGCCTCTTTATGAGTGGAACTAGCAAATTTTTTAATAACAAAAAGAAAGCCTTTTCTTTGTGGTCATGGAGCACTTTGTGATCTTTTGCAGGTTTGTTTGTTGTTTGTTTGCTCATAGTTGCCCCTCTCCAGATATAAAGGGGCATGTTCTGGTCGTAAGAATTGCTTAGCACCTTTGGGGGAGGTTAGGTGGGGGCCTCCTCTCCCCTCCCCTCCCCTCCCCCAAGTGGGTTATTATCCCAACTACCCATGCCCATTTGGAGCCAATTGTCCTTGAATGTCCTAGAGAAGGGTAGTAAATATATTCATGTGTTTTCAGTCTTGTGGGTCCAACATAAGATTTGGAGAGATGTTTCTTAGATTGCATGTTCTAGATGGGTCCTGAAGTTGGGGAGGGGAGGAAGAGTGGGGGATCTATGTCATTCTTTTTGGCCCATTGTGGGACCACATGTGAAGACAAAACTCAAAGGTGATAATAAAACTCAACAACTCAACTTGGGTAAATCATCTCAAGAAAGGTTTGTGTTCATGGACAAAATTAAACCCAAGGTGAAAAATATGGAAAACCACATGTGAAGAAGACAAAGCTCAAAGGTGATAATAAAACTCAACAATTCAACTTGGGTAAATCATCTCAAGAAAGGTTTGTGTTCATGGACAAATTTAAACCCAAGCTGAAAAATATGGAAAACCACATGTGAAGAAGACAAAGTTCAAAGGTGATAATAAAACTCAACAACTCAACTTGGGTAAATAATCTCAAGAAAGATTTGGGTTCATGGACAAAATTAAACCCTAGGTGAAAAGTATAGAAAATCTCTGATTGCGGATTACGTCAACTGATTTTAGGCAACATTATTTCACATGGCAAGCTAGAATGTGAGAGAACCTTTTAGCTAGCTTCTGAGGTGTCCCCATTGAGATCATCCTCCTTGAGAACTTTGATAATCTTGGGTGCTCTCATTTTGCCCTTTGCACCATAGACAATCTTAAAGTTGTGGAGAATTGTCAATTACTCAATTTAATTGACTTAACCAATTAGCGTATTGTTGGTAGTTGTCATGTGCTTGGGATGTTCCCTTAGCTCTTGCAGTTCTTGTTTTCCTTTTTGCAATGGATGTGTTCCATTTGTTTCCCCCCAAAAAAACAAGGTATCAAAATTTGATAATGGATGTACTAAGGAGGAGATAAGAATAAGCTCCACAAGTATGAGATGGGATAAAATTTAGTCTAAGTTTTGGTTTGGTTACTTTTAGTGTGACAAAATATTGTGGCTTTTGGGTGCGATATAATAATTATCCAAAAAAGAAAGGGGATTTAGTGTTAAGAGTCTCGATTTATAAAAAAAAGGGGGTGAGCTCAAGGTGAGATAAAAAAGCTAACACTTTTTTTTTTAATTTATAAAAAAAAAACTTAATGAAGCTCCTTTTTCCCCCAATGTTATTGTAAAAACAAGTTTTAAAGCAAGTTTTTAAATTTGCTTTCATTACTATTGTCATTGATGCTATAGTTATAAACAAATGCTTCAAATTTTATTCAATAATTATTCAAATTTTAACATTTAAAAACTCATTTGAAAATTAACTCACTTTGCAAATAATGACATTTAGGGAAGTGAGAAAGGAACCCAAAAGCAAGATTATTTTAAAGGATAACATCATTGAGTAAAAACAACTGAAGCTTGAAGAATTTTAATAATCAATACAAGTGCAACAAGTTAAGAGTTATGGGTACTTTTCTTTGCCTATGGAATCTAGCTATTGTATTTGCATTTTTGGCTTTAAAAAACACCATAACCTCTGTGTGTGTGTGTGTCTCCACATTCATTTGTTTCATACATGTATCTATCTATTTATCTACTATAGAGAACTGAAACCCTGACCCTCTCCAAATCTTTGCAGAGAAGACTGTAAAATGGTTCATAAGATCATGCCTTTTCCTTATAACAAGATATGCCTTGTATGTAGACAAAGTCATCTAAGGAAAATCTTTGTGCACTGAACCCTTTTTTCCCCCTCTTTTTTGTGTTTCTTAAGGTCGTATGTGTGTGTGCATGCAATAGTGAAGGGTATCTTACAGGCCGTTAAGAAAGACCATGCATAATTGTTCTGGTATGCATGGGCATAGTAGACAGGTGCCTGACTCACTTACTCTTTCAACAACATTGATGTCGGATGTGCTCTCATTTCATCACCTTTGCATTGAGGGACAAGAACAAATTGATTAAACCATGTTATTTTTTGGCCAGGTAATTGACAAAATACCCACAGTCTCAACACACTTAGTTTGCCACAAGCACTCAACAAGTGCAACAAGTTCAATGCAATGCCAATCTCAATACTAGTAAAAGACATATCCTTATGCATAAGGCACTCAGAGAAATTTCCTTGGTGTATTTCTTAGTGTATTTGAAGGGCCCTTTTTATCCATGAATATCACTCCCCTCAAAAAAAAAAGTAGGGATCTTACAACTATTCCTTAAAAGTGGGTTCGAAATTATGTCTATGCATAGGTGTAAGATCTCTCTCACTCTTAAGGACGGTGTAAAAACGTCCCCCCTTCATATGCCTCATTCTTTATGTATGTTTAAGTTCATCATAATGTTCGCCTTATATGTTGCAATAAAAACTAGGGCATTATAAGAAATGGGTCCGAGAAGCAAAGCCAAGACACAAGGTGAAAGAAACATTTTTCTACATGAACTCAGAAATCTTTGGGAGTCACAGACAAGCATCCCATGATTCTCAAGATGAGCCCCCACTTTGAGAGTAGGGATTCTTTGAGATTTTGAATGTTTAAAAAGTGATTCAAAGGATCAAATCAACTCCAAATCAAGTCATATTCAACTTGTCAAAAAGATCTCAATGAAAACTATTAGCCCCCTCAACTTGGGGGGGGCAGGGGTTCACATGTTAAAAAAACTTGTTTTGAAAGAGTATGATGAGGAAGTTACATAGCAACCTACCTACATAGGCTAGGTAAGTTAACTTAGAGGCCTCTGTAGTCCTATGTAAGTCCAAGGCCTGTGTAGGTTTTAATTAGGCCTTATGTAGGTTTATGTATATCTAGGCCATTGATAGCCCCTATGTAAACCTAGTTAGGCCCCAAATAGTCTCATATATATCCCATGGGTAGCCTTAGAACATAGGTTCTCATCCTAGATAGGCCTAGGTGGAAGTAAGTAGGTTTAAATAAACTTAGCTAAATCTATGTAAGGCTAAGTAGACTTAGGTAGGCCATAGATAGATCTAGGTAGGTCATAGCTAGCTACTAAGATAGGCCTTAACTAGCTAACTAACTACGCTTAGTTAGATATTTAGGTAAGTCTAGGTAGGTTTTATGTAAGCTTAAGTAACCTTAAGTGGCCCTAGGTAAATCTAGACATACAACATCAAATTTTGTTCTCAACTTGGGTTTACCAAGTTTGGTTTTACAAGTTCCAATTTTAGTACAAAATTGGTTTGCAAGTTGTGAAACCCAAGTTATTTCACATGGTGGAAAATGACATTTTTTTGTTGTAGTGAAGTAAGCCTAAGTAGATATATGTGAGGTCTTAGGTAGGCCTTAGGTAGATCTAGGTAGTCTTGGGTAGATATAAGTAGCTTTCACATAGTCTTAAAAAAGGTTTTACATAGACATATGTAGGCCTAATTAGACCTATGGGTAGCCCCTAAGCAGGCCTTAAGTAATTATCTAGGTAGATCTAAGTAAGTTTAGGTGGGCCTAAATAGACTTAGGTAGAACTTAGGTAGGTTTAGGTAGATTTAATAAAGATTAGGCTAAATAGGCCTAGGTAAGCCTAGGTAGATCTTAATGGAGACCTTAAGTGGGCTTAGCTAGGTAGACATAAATATGCCCTTGGTAGACCCTAGGCATGGCTAAATAGACCCTAAGTTAGGCCTATTGCTAACCTAGCTTATCCATGTTTATTTAGGCTAAGGTAACTCAACTAGGATCACCAAGCTAGGTTACTTATACAGGCTAGGAAAAATGTTTATTAAAATGTGATGACATTATATATTACATAAGATATTTGTGAATTGTCTTTCAAAATGAAGGTGAGAGGACCAAAGTCTAACACTTCCAACCTAAATGACCCATTTAGCTAAATCACACTACGTAATTTAGGTAGGCCAGTTACTTAACCACAAGTGTCCTAAATTTCTAGCAACATTGGTATTGCATAGTATACCATTAAAACCATTGTTTGTTGTGTAAACCTCTATTAAAGTATGATGGTGGCAATTTGGGTTCATATTCTTTTCCAAGGTTTAACCTTAGGCATCCACATTTCTTTTGGATGAATTCATAATAGGTAAATTACATGCAACATTTAACATGGTACTAATGAAAACACGCCACCACTTGAAATGTGGTCATGAATCTCAACCCTTTTGAGATATTAGTTTGATGTTTAAATGCACATAGATAGTAAGTGTTTGATCATGAATATGGGGATACATCAATAAATGCATCATTTGTAGTTGGAAAGGTAGTGTAGATTGGATTTGAAACTATATCCTATTTGTGTGTTTTAATTGCCTCTAATTTTTAAAAAAAAAATTTATTGGATGTTTTTCTATCAACATGACAATTACCCCCAATGGGATCATTGACATGTATAATTCAAATCCTATTTAGTATGCACATATCATATTAACTAGATTCAAGTACATTTGCATTGAAATAATGTGCAATTATTTTCAAATTATTCATGATAGAAGATTTTGTTTGTTTTGCTTTTGTTTTTCACTTGTGGACCACTGCACATTGAACATTATGCTTATGTTATTTAAATGTGGCATTCTTGGTACTGGAGATTTGGAATATTGAACTTTTTAAAATGGGTTTTAGGGTTACTCTAATCACTATTTGTATAACTTTCCAAAGTGTTCTAATGTAATTTTTCCCTTTGCTCAGTTTTCTTAAGGTGTCTTTCACCAATAAATTGTTCAAATATATTAAGAAAATGGAAAAGGAAAAAGCAATTAAAACTGAATTCAACAAATAGAAAAATCTTAGGACTATATCCACCTTGACCCTTCTCCCCCTCCCAATTTTTTACTTTCATATGTGCATGTCAATCTTAGGATATATATTTTCATTTGCCTTCTTTTTACCCTATGGGTATAAGTAGGTGAATATATGAAACCTTTTTTAAAATTATAATATGTCTACAAATATGGCACATTGAGAAGTGGAGAAATTGGCATTGCAAAAGTGAACACATAAAATTTTAAACATATTAAAAGAAAAAGTAACAAAATTTGAAGAAACCCAAGTAACAACTTTAGCAACATGTTCAAACCATTCTTACAAGCAAAATAATAGTAGAATCCTACAGGAGTTCCAAGAGCATTTGAAAATAGTGTTAGCCCAGGAAAATAATGTAATGGGTGGAAACAAAAAGCCATTTCAAGTAAACAGATCAATTCGTTAGTCACCACAATTTGAACAAAATCCACCATAAAACCATGTGCATTGCAAAGTATGGAAAATGCAGGATGATTTTGGCATATACCCTCGCTCTTTTCCCATCTCAAAATAATCGCCATTGCTTGTGTAATGGTAAAATCTCAAGTATGTGGTACAAAGGCTATTTCAATAGTGTTGGGCAATAGACAAGCCTCTATTGTGAGCAAGGGCATTTGTTCATGCATCAACATTTCAAATCATTGTTATGGAAAACCCCATCTATTATTTACACAACGTTGGTAGTATTAAGGTTCGCATCATAGTAGGGTCATGATTTTAGCCAAGGACTATTGTGCATTCATTTTAACCTAAAACACTTCACATTAGATGTAGAGTCCAAACTTGAACCTTTTCAACAAATGAAGTTAATTTTTAACCACACCTAAATCAAATGTCTCGTAACTTAACACACTAGATTAAAACCCAAAAGATTAAAGTGCTTTGGACTTAAAGCTCTAGAAGTAGGTATAGGGTTGCAAATAATATTGATATTTCACTTATTTCAAAGATTGACCCCATGGTTATGTATAATAAAAATGAGGTAATCTAAAGTGTAACTATGTTGTAAACTACCTAAAGTTAATATAGTATCGTGGCATGGACCTTATGCATTCTACACCTTAAACCTTAAGAAGATTAAACCAACTACCTATTTAGAGCATTAGCACCGGTGCCTTGCACAATACATTTTGGACAAAGAGCAATCAAATTTATGTTCAGTTTGGGATAGTAAAATGAGTTTGGGCCATTATTTCTACACGTGATGTTTTGCTTGCAAAAATCATTACACACTTTAAAAAAAAAAAAAAAAACTCTTGATTAGTTAAATTGAATGATTGGTCTAAGTGATCTTTTATTAAAGTAGTCTCCCCACCTTTTATTGTTGCAACTTTCATGTTTATAGGTGGGACATGGAAAATAGATAATAAGCCCATCTTGGGTTGTGAGAAATGTTGTTGAAGGCCCAAATACCAAATATGGGTCATGACCATTTTGGGAATGTGTTCAATTTATCACTTTCATCTTATGCTAGATGTTGCTCGTACTAAAAATTGATGTGAAATCACTGGGTTAACCTTGGGTTAACCTAGGGGACCTTGGCCAAAGCACTAGTAGGGATGTGTCCCTAATTCACTAGTGAAGCAGCATGGGTACACCATGAAAGATAGTTGCTAAGTAAGTAGTGATCAGGAAACCATTTTTTGGTTGAGTTCCAGTTCCCAAGTTAACCATGGTCATGGTTAGCTCGATTGCCTTTTTCACCACTTACTTTCTAAGAACCACTCTTCATAGGTAGGTAGTAAAAACAGCTCTTATCTATCTATAAACTATAAACCATCTACTTACTCACCTAATACTCACCTATTTTCCTACCTACCTACCTATATACAACCTTCTTCTTACAAAATGGGTTATTGTGGTGAAACCACATATTAACTCGGATGAAGTCCTTCCACCACTGAGTCATAACAGGCATCCAGCGGATGGTGCAATGGTGGGTGGTACAGGTTCACTATGGCTTCAAAGACTTGGGCAAACATGTACACTCTTGTCACCAAAAATCTTATTTTAAAAAATTTCATATTACAAATTGGACGCTTTGTCTTGAACTTAAGTTCTCTCTCTCTCTCTCTCTCTCTCTCTCTCTCTCTCTCATCACAATCTTTGCATTTTGTTGTTGGCCTGTCATTGTACTAGACGGGCATATCCCCCCCATCGGATGTGTTCGGATGAACATTGTCCAAACCCTTTCACAACAATACAAATTGCTAAACCCAGGGAAGGACATCCTTTGGACCAAGGAGAATGTTGTCCATTCCTTGTCTTCTGAAGGTGTACTCCTTAGTAAGAGAAATAAGGTGTGTGTCACACCGTGGTCTTGCCATTTACATTAAAAAGTATGTTCAAGCAAAAGAAGAAGAATTATGGAAACTCAAATATTTCACCATGCAAAAATATAATCTTCAAAAAATCCTCAAAAAGAAACCAAAATCCTTCAAGATATTATAACTCTATAATAACTAATCTCAAGTTTCAACACAAGCCAAAATGTCATCTTTCAAAAATCCTCATATAGACCTATCACTTAGGGGTAACCAAAATCCCTTAAGCTACTATAGTCTATAATGAATCTAAACACAATACCGTTGCCTTGGTAGGCAAGGCCAACAAATGTATGATTTAAGTCTGGGATGAAGGTGTACCAATGCTTAGAGGACATATATATATATGAGATCAAATTATGTGATCAAATCAAGTTGGATACAATAACATTCCATTTTTTGAGTTTTGAAGCTCGACCTAGAGTTAAGGTAGTATCTGAAATTAGAAAACCACCTTTGATTATAACATAATGTTCATAATACTCTTGATGTACTAAAATAAATTGTTTTGTTTTTGAAAAAATGTCAATGGTACTAAATATCCCCATGTCATAAAACAACATTATTTAGTAACATAGTTATCTAGATACAAAAACTCAAGATGCTTTCATGGAAAAACTCGTGTCTTTTTTTTGTTTTTGGGAATTAGGTTAACCTCAATGGATTGATTAATCATCTGTGCCATGCGTTCATGTCACCAATGTTTTGGTTTTTTTTTGGTCCCTTTCTATCCTAACAAACCTTGACATGTTGGGACAAGTTGATCATTTTCTCATGAAGTTTGCATTTTAGATTGAGTCTCATCCTTGTATTTTCCACCATTTGTAGATTATCTTGAATTGTGTTTGTTGTTGGTCTCAGGGCACATTTCACTTCCAACAATGACACAATGTAATAGAAACACCCAATTGCATGTACCTACATTAGCTTAAGTTGACAATACTGACAAACAAATGTAGGAATAGAAATTTTGTTCGATCAACAAGGTGATGTAGCATCCACCCAAGAGGCCCAAGGTTTTTTTTTTCTTTTCAGGAGGGTGGGGCAGGGTTGGATTTTTTAGTTTTTTCTTTTCCCAATGTGTTCCCCAACATGTTCCCAATAGGGGGAAGGGGGTGGGGGAGAGGGGGACTTGGGAGGCACCCCCATTTAATTAATACAAAGATTAAAAAAAGTACCCCCAAAGTTTGTATATGGAAGTAGGCCCCCCAAAGTTACTCTCATTAGAACTATTTATGGTTTCGGGTCCCCTATTGTGTTAGAACTTAAAACCCTTTGATCCAAATGGGGATCCTTCTAAGTAGAGTTTGGTGAAGCTTTTGTGATTTCAACAAACTCTCTTGGACCCAAATGTGCCTCTTTAGACCAATTGGAGTCAATTGAAGCGTCAAATTCAATAAACTTTTGGATTCCATATGGTTCCTTGTAGATGGAATTAATTGAAAGCATTCCATTCCATTCCACTTTGAACAAGGAAATTTAGCATTGGCTTATGGTTGGTCACACACCACATGGAACAACTCTTCTTAGGTTGTTAACATGGCTCTTTCTGGGGATTTTATTATTTGTTGAAGTGGGCACCAATTGAGTTATCCATTGGAGCTACCCAAAAGTTGCAATGCTCCCCAATGTTCCCCCCAATGCCCCATGTACTTTCCTCAAGCTCATAGCTCTTGAATCATTGAGGTTTGCCCAGTTCAAAATTGTTCAATTGGTGTGATACCTTTTACCTCTAACCCCTCCACCCAGCCACAACTTCAGTGTCCACTTTCATGAAGGTAGGGTCTAATCTATCCTTTTTGGTTAGCTCACTTGGTTGGCTACTCCCAATACAAGGAAAACCATAATTATTGTGAAGTCAATGTTTTGAACATTACAAATTCACAAAAGGGCTGTTGGTGTTCACAACAAATGTTTAGGAGTTTTGCAAACATGCTCATTAGGGGCCAAAAGGCCAATGGTTGATTTGGTGCTACATTGTGATTTTGTTTTTCCATGTATTGAAGGGTGCTACTTCCACTCTCATCAGCACCAATACCACTATCCAATCCACTTAAAACATATTTAGGGTATTGGGTGAGCATGGGCCAACTTATGAGAGGGTCAAGGCTCAAGATGGGTCATCAAGTTGGATGATGACCTAGAGTTGCAGTAATAAGTTATTGTGTAACCTTTGCCTCCACAACCATTAGCCAAATCCATAACCATCCCACCTCAACTTCAAGTTGTGACAAGGAATGCCATCACATACATATAAACATATGCATATTTTAGACTTCATGCATTATGATATGATTTGTGTAATCATTAAGTTTATGATGAAATCAATTTCACATCTATAATCTCGTTATTTTATTTTTATTTTGTTTCAATTTCCTAATTATATTGAATCTTTTAATTCTTTAATTCTAGATTGTAAATACATTACATTAATATTTATTTTTATTTCAAAAGTTAAATGTTTAAACTCATACATAATGTCTTTATGTCATAATCTTCTCGTCTTGGCTTTTGACCAAGGATGGGGCAAGGGAAACAATCAAGACTAATGCCAAGGCATGTCCCAATGTTAAATCCAATTGCCTTGTTGTTTGGTTTGTGTAGTGAATGTGATTAAGAAGTGAATATAAGGTGTTTCATCTAATTTTATCTCAAAGCTCCTATGTTATATTTTTGTTAATGGCATGAAGAGTTAAGGAATGTGCAAGCTTTATGATATTGAGGAAATATCTTCCACACTTTTGTGGAAGTCTTTTGGGGGCATGTCACTTTAAATACATCTAATTTTCAATTTTTAATTTAAAATGTTCAAAAATTCTAGATATTTGGACCTAGGTCATCAAATATATATTATTCCATTTAAGAATTTAAAAATCTCATAATGAATTCATTTCACATGTCTTTGATATGATAGTTATGTATATTTTTGTAATTTTTAATTTCAAATATAAAGGCATTACATCAAACTGATATATTTTGAAAAACTTTTCCAATGTAAATATCATAATTGCAATTAATTTACGTAATTTCACAATGAAATTAGTTTCACATGTGAAATACAAAGTTACAAATTAATCTTATATAATTTCATACAATGTTATTTTGGGCTAATTTTCATTTCTTTTTCAACTGGAAAAATGTGATTTTGACCTATAGTAATCTTTTTTCATTGAATACTTACTCAAGTGAACCATATTTTGAAAAAAACTTATTTCCATGTCATCATATTCGTTTCAAACAAGTTAATTTCAGAACTTACAATAGGTTCCAATAAGTAGCCAAGAATATAGACTGATTTTTATTTTTTTAACTTTCATATTAATTTATCACCAAATTTGGCTAAATTTTGTTCTTGGCGGTCATGATTTTGTAAACATTGGAAAATGATGGTTTCATAATTATTCTTTATTTTTAAATATCTTTAATGTCTTCATTACATTAAAAAACCCTCAAGTAGTAATTATATGATTTAGGTTTGATGATTATGAATGGCATGTTCAAAAAAATATTAAAAACTAAGTAAGTGAAGGAAAACATAAGGGATATAGGGGTGTTCATGGAAGTGAAAACAATGAAAAGCTATATTATTTAGTGATAGTTGTGTTAAAACAACATAACTCCAATTTTGGTTATAACAATGTTTAAAAAAATATTGAAGTCATCATGGTATGCATTCCTAAATGAAGTAGCAAATTGGCATATTTCATGTTGTTCATGTTGAGACATTAACATCCATGTCACAATTCAATTGACATAATTTTGTCACATGAGTGTAACTATGGTCTCCATTTAGGTTCCACGTATTCTATTTTAGGCATAATGAAAGTGACATGTTGTTGATAGTTGTGCATTATTTAATAAGCATGAACCCAATAGTTTCATGTTCCTTAGATTTCTCTAGAATCTTAAAATGTGAAGGACAAAATTCAAAAACCATTTTTTAGGAATAAATCCCCCAAACACTCTATAAAAAAATTTTTAAAAAAAAATCAAAACCTTTCACATTAAATTAGGTGACAACAACAAACATGACAACTTAAGAGAATAAAATTGTTATATAATAAATACTCAACAATTCAATGGATATAGTCTAATCATGCCATTTTAGTTACAATCTCCACATAAGCATAACATAGTCCACATGTATTTAAAAGTGTTTAATATGATTTGAATATAATTTGGATTGCGTCATATCACACACTCATTTTTTTAATTACTAAAAAAAACATAATTAGTCATTTTAGTTTTGTAAATTTGATTATATGGTCATCATAAACTATAGTAGGGGTGGAACAAACCTTTTTTCTAATAATGTTTTTAAAAAAAATTAATGGTATCAACAAGTGCCACTCACCCTACCTTATCACTTTATGACAAAGAAGATGACATTGAGATTATGTCTCAAACCAAAACTATTATTGAATCACAAAAAACATCTAATGTTGAGGTAGATGCAACTTGGGTGCTTCTCAAACCATATTTTTTATCCACATAACATTTTGGTATCCTTTGTTAGGTTTTTGGTTGTTGTCAAGGATGGTGTAGCAATCAATTCTTATAACCCACAAATGATCCAACATGTTTTGGGTCACCCAACTCCAATGGAACATGATGCTAGGAATCTAACCCAAAGGATAAGTGAGGGGCTTGAGACCTACAACAAATAAAATGTAGTATAAGTGCTGAAATTTAGTTTAAGGTCAAAAATCACATCATGCTTAGACTTCTTACAAAAATTAAAAATATCTTGAACCAATTTAACATTGTTTAGGATATATCATAACTAAGGCAAAAACACAACTCGGTCAAGGTCTATAAGCTCCATTAACACATCCTACAATCTTCATTGAAACACATTCACATATATCTTGTACATAACATTGAATAGTGTGGTAAGTCTATAGTTGGGAAGACCTTTTCTAACACTATCCTTTGCAACAAAGGAATCAAACCATTGATGATACCTCCAAAAAACCATCCTTGTGAAAAGCAAACATTGTACAATTAGGAAGTAATCTCCATTGATGATATGTCAAAAATGCTTTAAAAACTACATGATGATTTGATTTAAGCTTGAGGCTTGTTATTAGCCATAACATTTATAGTTGAATGAAGCTCCTCTTTAGTTATTAGTGTTGAGATATGAGATTGTTTGGCATTTAAATGTCAAATAATTATTTTATTTTTCAAAATCCACGCTACAATAAAAGAAAAATATTGAGACATTTTTATCTTATATTTTGTCATGTTTTTGGGCAATGATGATAGATTGTGTACATATGTACATAGGATATCAATAAAGGGCTAAATTTTTATGTAAGTACTAGGTACCTATTTCTACCTAAAGAAAAAGGTGTCATGAGATACATAACATAAAATTTCAACAAAGAGGAGGAGGCTATAAGTAGGTAGTAGAGAATAAATAATAAACATACTCAAAAGGTCAAGAAGAATGTTTTTAGACATGGGCATTGTTGCTAGCTTTGAAATAGAATAGCCAAGAGGGATGTCCCTTGGCTAAAGATGGATGTCCCTAATGTCCTTCCTCATGTCTCACTTAGCGCACAACCAACACAAATCCGTTCCCCTTCACTTCTTGAGTACCAGAGATCAATCAGATCTCTACCCTTCAAAAGTAGAATCGCCACCCTTACAATATTCACATTTCACATTAAGCTGAAGCTTAAAAATTCGTGTAGTTAAAAAACTTGAACACATTTCATTATTTTCCAAAATAGAAACATTCCAAAAACCCAAATAAATGACTTAGGGCTTGTTTGAATTTGTCATCGAACAATAATTCATAACAACAATGAGGGAGCAAGTTCCTTCCTAATTCACGAAACATCCTAGACCTTGGACACCACAAATACAAGAAAGGAGAAACAAGCAGCCACTCGATTATCTTTCCCCCCCAAAGGAAAGGAAGGAGAATCTAGAGGTGAATAGATTCTCTTTCCATGGTAAGATACGTCAGGAGAATCATAGCCACCCAATTATCATTCAACAAAATCAACAAAAAATATAAGGAGGTAAAATCAGGTGACCACCCGATACTCTATCCCCACTAAAGACATGAAAAGGGGAATTAGACGGCTGCTTAATTTCCTTTCCCCTATGATGATTGGAAAGGGAAATTGGGCGACCATTTTACTTTCTATCTTGTGTCAAGAATGCGAAGGAGGATTGGGCGACCATTTTATTTTTTATTTTGTGTCAAAAATGCGAAGGAGAATTGAACAGCCACTTTATTTTGTATCATGTGTCAAGATTGCGAAAAAAAATCGGGTGGTCACCCGATTTCTCCATCTCGTTTAAAAAGTGGGAAAAAAATGTTTGATTTTATGTGTCATCTAAAAAGTGGGAAGGAGGATCAGGTGACCATTTGATTCTCCTTCTCGTTTAAAGAATGGGAAGGAGGATTGGGTGACTCCTAGATGTTCCTTTTAGCCTATAAAAAATGAGTTGGAAAATCAAACGATCACCTGAGTCTCCTTCCGAATTAGCGAAGGAAGGGTAATCCTAATACTCAAAATTTAATTAAAGTTAGTTACCCACATAATTTAATCAATGTCAATTAGCTGAAGATTAATTTAATTAAGTTATATGAAGGAGAAGATTAGGCAAGATTGGCCTATGCCATTGGCTCAAGTGTGAACCCATTACAAAATAGGGAAACTCAACATGTGAACATTGTTTTGCTACGTATGTATCAATATTTTGATAAGCCAAATAGGAAAGGACGTCATGCTTGAATTGAATGGTAAACCTTCAAGTGTTACAACGTCCTCAACTGATTTTTCCTTCCAAAACCTGGTTTTTTGGAATTTATTTGAATTTTTTCTTTTAGGAATCACTTAAAAATCAATATCTCTCATATTCTAAATCCAAATCTTACCCAAAAAATTCCATTAAATCCTGTTCATCAAGATCTTTCCAACAACAGCATAGGCACATTCCAATTCTTCCGAAATTTTCAGCTATGATTAAATTTTATTTTCAATGAAAAAGTCATTCAATATTCAAGAACTTTTGCACCTTAAGTCCAAACATCATGGAACCAAGCCCATGCGCCCTCCCTTCCTTGTCAATAGCTTTCCAGAGACACCAAGAACATGATCTTAAGCATTCTGGTTTGGTGGATCACGTCACTACAAAACAAAACAAAACAAACTATCTTTTTTCATAGACACATTGTGAAGTGCAAGAACTCAAAAAGAATCTTCCAAATGAAAGAAATGGTGGAAGTTCAAACCCCATGAAAATGAGGTCACATTCTTATGATGAAGAAGGTTAAAGCCTTTAGCCCTTCCTATTACTTAGGTTACTGCCCTTCTGCCTAGGAACCTCAAAAAAAGGAAGGGCCTCTAACCCTACCTTTCACTGTATTGACTAATGAATTGAACCCCATTGACTAAATGAATTCCATGTATAAATTATGTCGAAAGGCATTTGAAATCGATGTTGAATGATCCAACTAAATTACTTTTTTCCAATTGGGTGATTAAAACAATCACCCAAAAGTTTATGTTATTTCAAAATGAAATAAGTTTCTTACATGAAATATCTTTAAGATTTTCTCTTCATTTGTATATAGTTCATGTAGAGTTTTCTTCTCCATTAAAATTCATCTAAATCCCATGAATGAATATCATAAATTATCAACCAGAATTTTAATGGATGAAATTGGTACATTTTAAAGGATAAAATTTCATGCAATTTGAGTATGATATAAAGATGATGTTCATGACATATTTGTTGCGAATTTTATTTCATTCACAAAAATTCATCCAAACTTCATTCATGAAATGTCAGTTGTATGTATGATGTGATTGCAATTTGGGGGTGGGGTGTAAAGTGTAAACTAGTTACACATCTGAGGAGGGAATATGTAATAGGTGGTAGGGAATTCGCTAACCAAATTTTTTGCCTACGGATAAGGTTACAGTCCTACCTTATTTCATATTCCCCTCTTGTAAATAATATAATATCACAAATGCAATTTATATGAATGTTTTTTCAGTGGAATAAAATTTTCGGTAGTATTGCAGGTACGATCTTTATTTCATCCCTCAAATATTGTCAACTTTAATTCTTGAAAGTTCATTGATTGAAAATTTACAAATGATATTTTATGCATGCTCATCCATAATATGGAATACAATCTGCTTGGTTATTTTGCAAAGTTTATTGTAACTATATCACAGGTTTACTTTGCCAAATCACCAACCAAACTTCGCTTCACTATTATACCAAATTCTAATTTTAAGGTGGATGTTGGCAAATCTCCCAGCCGCCATTGTTCATTCCCAATGCTTTTGTGCTTTTACATTCACTAGTTGTCTAGTCAGGTTAATGGTCTGTTAACCCTAAAATCCAACTAGCATGCCCATTTCTCCACATTATATATATGTACATTTTCAAGATGACAGTTCAAATTTGACATTTTCCAAGATAAATACTGTCTTGAAGAGGTTTTACTCAAGGATATGCCGGTTGAAGCTAAGGTTCTTTTCCTACCAACCCGAACATTTTGAGTTTCCAATAGAAATTGAAGTGTGAACAAGTATCAGTTTAAAATGTCATAGAAAATGTCTGTTCTTGGCTAAAGAGCAGTAGTCATCTGAGATTATCAACCGGTTGCATTTCAAATCAATTTTCACCTTCAAAGTTCCTATTGCTAAATGTATCTCACTCTATGAAGTGCCAAAATAAGTTTCAAACTGCCAAGAATTTTTGAAGGTGCAAACTTCAAAATTTGTGATTTTATTGAAAGTTCTGAACTTTGTCCCCTACTTTATATCAAAACTCGTCCCAAGGACGTCCATATCGGATGTCAAAACTCCTCCATATTGAGGATTTTTCACAATTTGTCCTACAAGAGTTTTTTAGTGTACTTCTACAGTAGAACAAATTTAACACCCTCAAGTTGGTCAACACCTCCAAAGAGAGAGGCAAGTTTTCAAGAAACTTACAATGATTTAAATCCAGTGTTCGCAATTTAGGCAGAGCACCTTCATCCACTTCTGGAAATTCAACAAGTCTTGAATAGTTGAGGCAAAGCTTTACCAGAGCTGGAAAAGCCCCTCGACACGTGAAAGATTTTGGAAGGTATTTCAATTCTTTGCAGCCTGATAAATCAAGTTCTTGCAGTTGTATGCACCAATATGCCATCTTAGCTGGTAGGCTTTTAACACCCTTAAGCTCTAACCGTAAAATCTTAAGATTTGTAAGTGCAGATATATTCTGAGGCAGCTCCAACCCTGGATCTGTTCGTGCAGAAATTTGAAGATTTGTGAGATGAACTAACCCACATATATCTTCCAACGTAGCTTTGATTGTTGGATCCCAAGATTCTCCACTTATTATGCCTGATGGTGTACATTCAGCCCATTTCAAGTTCCAACAAGAGTATACGTCTAATACTTGCAATGATGTTAGGGCAACAATTCCAGAAGGAAGATATGGCAAACTACTGCAGAAAGATAGATCTAGAACTTTCAGCAAATGTAGTTTCCCTACTGCGTCTGGTAAAATCTGTAGATTTTCACAACGAGACAGGCCAAGGTAAACCAAATCCTTAAGATCAAAAACTTCCTCAGGTAAATCCTGAAAGTATCCTTCACATAGATCCAGAACCCTTAGTTTCAGACAGCTTCTAAAGAAACTTGCCCGTAAAAGAATCAAGTCATTTGTAGCAAGTATTAGAGACACCAACTTAGGAGCATAAAAACTCTCAGGAAGTGTCTCCAACTCGTTACTGTGCAATGATAGTCTCAGAGCTTCTGGTATTGATGTACACTCTTCGGGGAATTCTTCCAAATTTTGATCTGCTCGATAAAAATAAAGCTGTTTTGCAGGGGGTGTCCCACAATCCTTTTCCAGTATGTAGAAAGCCAAGTCTCTCATCACATCATGTACCGTGAACGGCAATAAATCCCGTACATCTTCATGTAGCTTGAATTCAAGGGAACGACTTTCATGTGCACCAACCTCTCTATTTGTCTCAATGAATGATCGCTCACACAACTTGTTTAACAACGAAAGGGCATCTGCTGTAGGTTCATCTCCATCATGTGCAGGAACTAACCCCTCCCCTATCAAGTGATACACAACATCTTCAAACTGAAAGAAATGATCTTCAGGAAATGCTGCAAAGTAAAGGAAACAGTCCTTCAAGCGCCAATCATCCTCAGACAGGAGATCATAGCCAAGCTTCAAACGCTCATATAACTCCTCTTCAACAGACCTCTCTTGCATGCGTGATTCAGACAGCTTCTTTTCGAGTGGGTCCCACTCCAGTTCAGGTGAGGTCTTTCCAAACATAGCTCTGCCTATAACCTTGAGAGCTAACGGAAGACCTTCGCACTCCTTAGCCATGGACTGAGCCACTTCCTTTAATTCACATGGAACATTGAATGGTGGTCTGAATGCATGCACACAAAAAAGGCTCCAACTATCCTCCCATGAAAGAGGAGTCATATTCTCTTGCCTTATGTATGGACTTGCTCTTTTCAATATAGACTGGAGTCTAGTGCTCAACAATGTGACACTTCCTTTTCCCTTGGCTAAGTCAAGTGAATCAAATGCCTTGTCTTCCCAAACATCATCCAAAACCAGGAACACTCTTTTCTGTATAAATTGATTGTATAATTTAAGCTTGTAATCCTCCAGGGCCAGATTCAATTCCGGTTTGAGACCAAGTTCTTCACTCAGCGAATGATACTGAGACTTTATGTCAGGAGTTTCCCCCACGGTGCGCCAAATGAACTTAGCTCCTTGAAAATGGCCACGTACTTTTGGGCTCCCATATAATCTTTGAAGAAGAAGAGTTTTCCCAACTCCACCCATGCCCCATACTCCCACATAGCGAGGAGCTGCATCACTTCCTTCGGAAGTGACAGTTGCTTCTACACTTTTCACGTAGGTCTCCAAACCATACATTTTTTGAGGCATATCATGAACCTCTTGAAAAGGTTGATCACATTCTCTTGCCACCTTCAAATAAAAATACAATAATCAAAAGGTTACTCCATTTGTCTTTTGTGGAAAAAATATTACTAAATAACAACTCACTTACTATAAATACCCTATCCCAAGAAATGTGCATGGAGCAATCATTTTGTACAATCTCGAACAAGCTCGCTTGCCTCCTAGTAGAAAAATGTAACTGTATTTTACAGTGTAAGTAATGCTTCAGTGTTAATGAAATATGGAACTAACTAGGTTATTGAGACTCACCTTTCTGCAAGTAATGATAAATTGTAGAAGCAACCCATAGCTGGGATGTTCTTTACTTGGAGGCTTGCACACCTTCATGTGATTTGCATCCTCGACCCTGTAGGAATTATATCCTGCTAATCGTTGTGCCGAGCTAAACTCGGCCAATAATCCCTACGCCAGTCATACAATAATAATAGTACATGTCAGTACCAAACAACATCAAAACATCACGGATGATTGGTTGCAAAAAATCCATTTCATCGAACACATACATACCACTTGCTCCATTGGTCTGCCCTCACAAAAAGCATATATATTGATTTTGTATTTCGTGACAATGCGATCAAAATCATCTGATAACTGTTCCATATCTCGTTGCCAGGGTCGAATGTTATCCATGATTCCACGATGATCTCTATCGTGGCATCTCAACAACTTGTTCACAAATTTTGCAATATTGCTTGATCCAGCATGCGGAACAGCATAGAAGACCACCCCCTTCAAATTACTCAAAAACACTTTCGCACACTGCACTGTAGCTTTGGACCATGGACCAGTAGCATTTTCAATGGCTAATCTCGTCTTTAATTGTACAACCAAGCTCTTCAACACCAACCCTCCAAAACTGTGCCCTATTAACACAATAGGATGATGCCATTCATACCTGCAAAAAACGTATTCATTTGCTCTGCTGATTTTTCAGGAAGTATTTTATCAACTTCTACATTTCATATTAGTTAAGTCTATATTTATGTGTGACTGAAATATATCTTGGGAGTGCACACCTCTGACATTATGCAAAAAAACCATTCCACACTCCTGCACTACAGCTCCCCTCATGGCATTTTCAGATTTTAGAAAGTCAACATGAATAGCATTGATGTCATATGCCCCATTTTCTTATATTGTACAGCATTCACATGATTTCTAGAATGGATATTTTGATTATCCATCATTCTTCTTAACCAACCAACCAAGAGTAAGCAATCCTGAAAGGCACTTCTGAACTACTACTCAAAATTGGCTTGAACACCTATAATTGAAGTTACATGAAAAAAAATGATATTTTATTATGCCTCAAATACCGTTCTGTGAAAGCTCTGCCACCTAGCATGGTCCATATGACTATAATTTTATCCAAACTGCATACACTAAGCCTAAAATGCAGAATCATTCTTTGGAACTCCTAAATTCCAAAGCCAATTTGACATTTGGCCATACTATACTATTTTGTATTACAATCATGTCCCCATGCACTGATATGGCACTCCTCTTTCCCTTCCCTGTTGGAGGATCATCATAGAATAGCAGCACATGTCTTCATCAACCAAGCCTGGATGGTTGCAAGCTGACAGAAGGCAAAGAATAGTGATATGATTGGACTGTATGTGTTCTTTCACTTATCAATCCAAATGTGGAAGAGCTTCATAAGATATCCATATCAGATGTCAAACCTCCTCCATATTGAGGACTTTTCACAATTTGTCCTACAAGAGTCTTTAAGTGTTGTTTTCTCACAGCCAGACAAATCCAACGTCCTCAAGCTTGTCAGGACCTCCAAAGAGAGAGGCAAGCTTCCAAGAGAGTCACAGTAACCGAAATCTAGTATTCGCAATTTAGGAAGAGCACCTTCATCCACTTCTGGAAATTCAACAAGCCTCCAACACATACATAGTAGAAAGCTTATAAGAACTGGAAAAGCGCCACGACATGTGAAGGACCTTGGAAGATATTCCAACCTTTCGCAACATAAATCAAGGTCTTGAAGTTGAACAAGAACAATTACAGCCTCAACAATTCAGATCAGTCCAAACCAACAACTCTAAGTACAGACTAAGTTGGAACTCTACAATCCACAGATGGATAAACCTAGCATGTGGAATGGGCACAACTGCATTAAATTAACCAGGTTCATGAAATGATGATTTCCTTTTTTTCTGACAGTGTGCAGTGCTAAGTATCCATAGGTACCCATAAACCAATATATCAAGAATTGAGATGGGTGGACTAACCTCAAGGTCTGTTTCACATGAATGCTCACCAATAACCATTCCATCATATGTCTGCACAGCACATGTATTCTTCCATTCTTAAACCCCTCAACAACTCCTTGTTCTTCTACATTGATTAGTAGTTCCAATCACAGAATTCTCCATGTTGAAGCTTATCTTATATGAAAGCCTTCCTGGATTTTCAACTTAAGCATCTCTCATACACAAGCAAAGCTGGCTATGCACAATACCTGTACATGTTTCCAAACATGAGTACTAAATAAGTACACATACTACTAGGTTTGTCAGACAGGAAAATACTTCACACTTATCTTTTTGGCAGAAAATTCATTTTCTTGGGCCATAAAAGCTTGACCTGAGTCCCAGAG
>Ga0209611_10005490_pt1 | contig 21205 bp, 12 predicted proteins | sample S1TSphgellanicum_3_FD_187693 | JGI IMG/M metagenome (GOLD analysis project Ga0209611, IMG submission 187693) | Host-associated microbial communities from peat moss isolated from Minnesota, USA - S1T2_Fc - Sphagnum magellanicum MG (SPAdes) (version 2) | ecosystem: Host-associated > Plants > Peat...
AACTTAAGGGATTTTTCCCCCCCCCCCCCCATAGGTATAACTAATAATAGGTCTATTTTTTTTATATGAGCATTTTTGAAAGAAAGATTATATTTTGGCTTGTTTTGTTGGGTACAAAAAAAGGGCAGCACCAGAAGAAGAAGCAGAAGCAGCAGCAGCAGAACTAGTTTTATATTGCACCCACAGTTTCAGACAGAATTCAGAGATTTTGGAAGAAAAAAAGGGAAAAAGGTAGAAAGAGGAAAGGACGCATGCAACAACACAAACAACAAAGGAGTACTACAAGAAGAGAACTACAACTCCTACTAACTCCCACAACAAACAACTACAGAAAGAGACACACACACACACACACACACACATAGAGATTGTATATGCTTGTGGGTAGTTCTTTCACATGCACGTCTATCTCTTCACCAGATTTGTGATCTAATTTGCTCACTCAACTCTACTGTGTTGTAGAATAGAATTTCTCTGCAAGTTGTTTTCTGTTGTTGTTGTTGTTGTTGTTGTTGTGGGGAGATTGATTTGTGTTTTGTAGCACCACCCAATTGCAGACTGAGTGCACATCTGAAGAAGGAAGGTAAGTAAGAAAGAAAGAAAGAGAGAGAAAGAAAGAAAGAAAGAAGGAAGGAAGGAAGGAAGGAAGGAAGAAGAATAAGATTGTTGTTGTTTGTTTGTTTGTTTGTTGCAAAAGAGTGAGGAAGCAATTTGGTGGGTTTTGTAGAGAAAGATTTTTTTTGCAAGGTTTTGGTTGATCTCAGTGAATTTTCTTTGTGGTCTTTTTCTTTGTTGAGATCTTTTGGTGTTTGGGCGTGTCTAGAGCAGGAAGAATTGTTGAAGAAGATGGAGGCCCTGACGGAAGTGAAGTTGGGAATGGGGAGCGTCGTAATGACGGGACGCAAGCGAGGACGGGAGGATGGTGGAGAGTACGTGTTGCAGTCGGAGCAGCAGCAGCAGCAGCAGCAGCAGCAGAAAGGGTTGTTGTCACAGCAGTCGACGAAGAAGAAACCACTGTTGTCACAACAGTGGGTAGATCCAGTGCAAGGGATGGCGAACGTGCGACATGAGTTTGGTGAGCATGGGGGAGTGAACATGTCGATTGAAGCGTCCACCACTTTCACAGTGTTGGAGCCTGAGACGATGAGCAAGCTCTTCCAAGGAGCACTAGGACCTGATCGTGATTTCTACATCTACAGTCGTCATTTCAATCCTACAGTGCTGAATCTGTCCAGGCAGATGGCAGCCATGGAAGGCACGGAAGCTGCCTACTGCACCTCCAGCGGAATGTCTGCCATTTCTGCTATCTTGATGCAGTTGTGCAGCTCTGGAGACCATATCATCGCTTCCAGCCGTCTCTATGGCGGTACCCATGCCTTGCTTGCTCATTTCTTGCCTCGCACCAGCAACATCACCACCACTTTTGTGGACATTGAAGACTTGGATGCTGTGCGTGAGGCCTTGAAGAAGGCTCCTGGCTCCACCACCAAGGTCTTATACTTTGAGTCCATGTCTAACCCTCAACTCACCGTGGCTGACATCCCAGCTCTTTCAGGTAAACAAACCCCAACTGTCTTTTGTGCATGTGTGTCACAAGGCTTCCCATCATCATCCCAGAAAGCTCAGCTCCCTCCATACATCATCATGTTGTTCACATCCCATGATCTCCATTCCTGCACATCACCACTTGCATGACCAACAACAATTCATTCATGATTTTTTTTCTTTTATTCGATCATGCTGATGATGATGATGATGATGATGATCTTTAAGAGAGTGAGTTGTTGGGGTATGCAAATCTTCGTTGACCCTACAGGAATTGGGCATGACAAGGGGCTCACAGTAGTGGTGGACAACACATTTGCACCTCTGTCATTATCCCCTGCTCGTCTCGGAGCAGATGTGGTTGTGCACAGTATGTCGAAGTTCATTTGCGGGGCGAGTGACATCATTGCGGGAGCTGTATGTGGACCAGCTGATCTTGTCAACTCCATGATGGACCTGAAGCAAGGCTCGCTCATGTTGCTCGGTCCCACCATGAATCCGCAAATTGCATTCCAAATCTCTCTCCGACTACCACACCTTGGAATCCGAATGAAGGAGCACTGTGAAAGAGCATTGACTTACGCCCAACGGCTGAAGAAACTTGGACTCAAAGTCATCTACCCAGGGCTTCCTGACCATCCTCAGCATGAACTCATGAAGACACTGGTGAATGATGGATACGGGTATGGAGGTGTGCTGAGTTTGGATTTGGAAACAACAGAGCGTGCACATGACCTGATGAGACATCTGCAGAACACGTCACAGTTTGGGTGGATGGCAGTCAGTTTGGGCTATCATGATACTCTCATGTCATGCTCTGGATCTACCACCAGCAGTGAATTGAGCAAGGAGGAGCAAGCTACAGCAGGCATCTCAGCTGGCCTTGTGCGCATGTCCATTGGCTTCACCGGCTCCATGGAAAAAAGATGGAGCCAGCTGTTGGATGCCCTCACAAGCCTCAAGCTAGTGCCTGATGTAGCAGCAAGATGGTAAGACTAATAAGTTCCTGGCTGGGAGCTTGCAGCTGCAAAAATTGTTCATGAATTTGTAAGATCATTTGGATGTCAGAAATGACCCAGCAGTTGGTTGATAACACATATGATGCATGTATAATTCCTTTGTATTTTGTGTGATTACAACAACCACCATAATCCCAATTTCGTATCCTTGTCCCTGAGTCCAGCAGAAGCATCTTGACAAGAGTTGTCAGCAGGCGGTGATACCAGGGTTGGAGTATGTACAAAACTGTACCTAAATGTGTTCGTTCCCAACAAGAGTAGCATCAAACATATTAAGGCTCCTTAGTAGTTGTGGAATTCACAAGCTGCCACCATCCTCTGTAAGAGATCTAAGATGGAGTTGGCTGATAGTTGGAACATGCACATAACTAGTTGCATCATGAGCTCCATTTCGTATCTGTTTGTAAACTTGCCTTTAACATGAAATATTGTCGGGTCCCTAACCTCTTTCCAAATTGACTGTGCTTAACACAATTAGCATTGCTTGCCTGTGATACATAAGCTGTGAACCCCCTGTGCACTCTACTAGGGTGTGTGCAATGTCTCACTTGGTGAGTTCTAAGTCGACTTTGATTTGCAAGTTGCTGTCAGGTTCTGTCAGTATTTCAGGAGTGGAGATGAAGGTTTCAATAGGTTCTGCCTGTATCTCAATTGGAACATCCACACACCCAATTCTCATAGCAGCTAAAGTATGCAAACCTTGGAACTAAAACTAATCTAGTGAAGCAAGGTTTTGCAGTTCTCGACCTGTTATGAAAGAAATTCCATGAGATTTCCACAATATTTCTGTGACAAGTAACTTGAAGATTGAAGAAAAAAAGAAAATGGGGAGAGTTCAGAATTCCACAATTGGCACAAATAATGGGGCACATAGTGGAATTCAGAACAAATTCTTCAAACAACCAGAAGAAACCAATGTAGTCTTGAAACATGAGGGGCATTCTATGTAAAGGAGAAAATAATCATGCAAAGGATATGTATTGGCACAAATCGAAAAGGTTTATCATACATTTGTTAACATCATCATTTGTATAAATGAAAAGCCTTGAGGACATGTGAATGTTCTTTGTTTTTATTAAAAATACAGATGTTGGAAGACATGTTATGGGAAAAAGCTAAAGTCTTTCCTTGACATTTGGTTGTTGGAAACAAACTGAAAAATTAAGAGATTCAACATAACGTGTACAAAAAAGTTTGAGACATCATGAAGACATTGATAACAATGGATTAGTGTTCAATGGAGTAGTACTCTTATCTCCCCTATATTTCGCTTTTGTGTTCCTCTCTTCTTCTATCATACCTTCATTGCTTCTTAAAAGTGTTAACCACAATGTTTTTATCACTTTCCTCTTGCTAACATAACAAACTACACCAAGAATTGTAGAACAAAAGGTGACATGACATTCTCTAAGCAATAGTTATATACATGGTGAGTGAAAAAGCATGTTGGGAGATGGTGTGATACTAAATAAGTGTTCCAACAATTGAAATTTGAAACTCATGTCATAATACCAAACATTCTCCTTAAATTTCCAAGGTTAACTTTCTTGAACACAACCCCACCATTGGGTGTCCTCTTGCCTTTAATGCTCACCCAAACCACAACTGGTGTAATAGATTTGTTTCTTGCAATTTCAAAAACCCAACATTGTTGTTCCATGAATGATAATTTTTTATTTGACTATGGTTAATTTCCATCAGATTCAATCACCCTATTTCAACATTCTTGTGTTTTAATTAATAGTGTGCAGGTAAGTCATTCACCTTCATTCACATTGCAAGTTAAAGGTCCATAAAAGCTTTTTGAACATGAACTTGAGTTCTATTGTGCACACACCCAAATTGTTACACAACCTGACAAAGATCTTTTCATTCTATACCTCAACTAATTCGTGGTAAAAAGTTTTTGAACATGGACCTGAGTTCTGTTGGGCACCCAAATTGTTGTTCAACCCAACAAATATCCTTTCATTCTATACCTCAACTAATTCTTGGACCAAAAGATATAACTAGGCCAAGTACCCAAATCCAAAGAAAAGTATTGGAGAACACGAGGGGTAAGTCCAAGTAAATGAAAAAATAGATGTTACATGCTAAATGCCAATCATATGTTTTGTCCTTATGCTTAGTGCTCCAATGTCCATCCAAGTTCCCTTTGCTTTGTTTTTGTTCATTTGGTGATGGAAGGATGATCCATGAAATCTTGTTCATTCATTTGGCCACGAAAGGATGATCCAAAAAAGTGTTTTCTCCTTTGTCTTTGGTGTAAGCATGTCACACAAATGTCATCATCAGTGCACCTTCCAAGGTTTCTACTTCCCTCATCACACACTGAATGGGAGTGCTAGATCTTGGAAGAACACATGCACATGTTAGAAACAACACACATTGTGTAGACACCTCTCCATGCTGAATTTGTGGAGAAAGACATGCACCTATTCTTAAAACCATGAAATACTTTTGGAGCAAGTGAAGATTTCAAAATGAAAAAAAAATTATATTCACATTCTTCCATTTCAAATCAAGGCATTTTTGCCAAGTATGGAACATTTTGAAATTCAAATTCAAATTGTGTGCATTATGTAAATTATGTTAAATTTCCAAACTCTAGTCAAATCTCTAACCACTTACTATTGTTTTTGTCCAATGTTAGGATGGTGTTCAATTTTTAGTGTTAAAATTAAGGTTCAAGCTCAAGTTTTTGAACTTGAGCTCACACCCTTTTGTTGGAATCGACATAAGAATCAAATTGTGGAACTAGTTTTTTATTATTTTTTCTATTTTTTGGTTGAATTTGAACCCAAAACTAAAATCATGAATAAACATTCGAATCCAAATTGCGATTGGAGGTTCTCTTAACAAGGAGGAACTACACAACATTGATTCTATCCTTTGGTGTGGTTGAAGAATATTGACCTGACCCTTGGGACCATATAATTTTCAGATTATTTTTATCATATTTTGAAAAAAAACAAATTGAATCATACTATTGCCCATCCTCAAGTGCTACTTGGAAGGGATAATGAATTAAACTTTAATTTTATTTGGTCCTTGATGGTTAATAAATGAAACATTGTTGCAAAAGTTGCATAAGTGTTCCATGACATTTTTTAAGTTGTCATGATTGAAAGAAAAATAAAAGTGAATGCAAGCTAAAATTATTCACCTTTGATATCCCAATGGTGATTTCCACTAGGATTGGTTACCTAATTGGAATGTGAAAAAATAAAGGAATTAATCTTAATATCATTTCAAATTACTAACAATGAGATATGTGTTGAGGAATGAAATAATGAGGTCATATTTGACACCCTATTCTTTAAACCCCTAACCAAATTTTAGTTATGAATTTTGAAAAGGCCATAATTAAATCTTATTTTCATAAGTGTTTTGGAAATGGAAATTTTTTTTTCAAATTTTTTTAAAGAATTATTTCTTAAATATGTAGAATTGGACTTTTTTTCATGTGAACTTTATGGATTTTCTCTTTTGGATTTCAAATTATATCTATCAACAAGATGTATCTTTCATCATTATCTTTTGATATAATTTTGTTGTTAGGTTTAGGAGAATAATAGATGGTGAACATTCATAATCAAAAATTATAATAATAACATTTTAGAAAGTAACAACCATGTTCATTTTAACACTTTTTATGTATTTGTATGTGATTTATATGAAATCTTGTATTTACCAAGTCATTACATAATATACACACATAAGAGCCTCACAAAAGTTGTTATGAAATAAAGTTCCATTCAATTTCTAAAAAAAAGTCTTTGATTTGAACCCTAATTGGTGTTTGAGAACGTCACTTTCCTACCACAATTTGTTTTTGCCTTATTTCTTGTGTGCATTCATTAACTTCAATAGCATCTATAAACATTACATTGAATTTATTCTGGAAGTCAACCCCAATTTGGGTGTTAGTTTTGCACCTCACTTTGCACTCTCATGCCTAATTTGCTTTTAGAATTGAGTTAGATTGTATGTTTGATGACAATTAAAATCTTGCCTAAAAAAAAAAACCTTAAGGCAATGATACCCCCCTAAATTTCAAACAACATAATTCATAGGAAATCACCTTTCATTATTTATGGACTATGGGCACCACATAATTTGGCCAAATTTTGTTCATGCACCCAAAAAACCATGAAAAGTTCTAAATTTGTACCTTAAATTCATTCATAGAATTTGGCATTTCTTCATACCACACCAAATGTCAAAATGCGTTCTCCAATTCACATTACGATATGTTTTTACTCCATATAACAAGACCTATATATCTAAACGTGTGATGTACCTAATAATTTCAACAAAAACCAAAGGCCAATTTTGATGGGGTTTTTGTTCAAAGAATCAAGTTACAAAAACAATTTTGAAAATCGAAATATCCACACCTTTGACATGTTTTTTTTTTTTAACACACTTGACCTTTTTTCTTCATTTACTATTAGGTATCATGAGAAAAATGAAAAAGAAATTTCTACCAATGCTTAATGTTGCCCCACACCTCAATTGTTACCTTACATATATGCTACCTATTAATTTAGCTAGAAAATTATCATGCTTTAGCAGAAGAACTCACTTTACAAGTCATGTTTTCAACTTTTGACAACTTTGGTTGGACATTCAATGAACTTGCAAGACACCTCAAAAGTGAAAGAAAGAAAGGTCATCTAGACCTTGTTATCATCATGTTAAACTATTGCCATTGTACACATTATCATTAGGGTAAGCAAGCCCATAGGGAATTAGAGGTTAATAATCAAACAACTTTCTAGTACAAGGCAACCCTGATGATAAATTTTTTCATTGTTTATAATCTTGTAACAAATCATCTATTACCATATATCCAAGTGTTGACTATTGTGTTTGGAGATTTTGAAAGACGTGAGTAATTATGAGTAATATTTTGTTTGAAAATGGATAATTAAAGAAATTTTATCAAGATACTGCTAATGAATTATTCATGGAATTGTGTTCGGTAATTGCAAATTGTTTTTTATATTTCAAGTATGGCTTTAATGATTAGGAAGGGAGGGTGTACATGTATAAGGTGTAGAATGATTGGGTATGAAACGTTTAGTGCACTACTATTACAAGGTTTGATTGTGTTGTATGGCAAAAATAAAATCAAATATCCCACCCACTTTGGGAAGCCCCAAATTTTGCATTTCTTACCCAATTTGGAGCTTGTAAAGGGTTTTTGGTGGCTAGGTAATGCCCTACCAAAATTCTTTAATGCCATGACCATCAAATGCGTAATCACTAAACTTTAGTTTTCTAAGTTGTTACATGTTCAGTGACCAACCTATATACCCTATAATTTGAATAGTTGATGACATTCATTTATGTGATTGTTACTATCAGTAACATCATTAATCAACATTAACTAATGTTGGTCAGTTCTCATTATTTCATGAGAAATGTCAATTTTGATTTTTTACTTAGCTTTAAATAATTGGGTAGGTTTTTTTTGGAAAAAAAAACTTTTCCAAAAAACATGTGAAAGCATGATTAGGGAAGGCCAAATATTGTCCAAAGTGGTAGTTTTCCATATTATCACCAACAAAGTATTGAATGCCACAATGATATAAAAATATAATGCAAATTAAATGATAAAATCATAATGATTATGAACATACCTTTCTATTTCTAAAAACATTTTGAATTTGGATACAATCACATTATATTTTGATTTTACTCTTTTTTTTATCAACGAACGTCCTCAAATATAACTTACCACATCACATGGAATTAGTACTATACAAATTAATATTTCCACTAACCAAGACATCTTAATGTATGAAAAAGCTAAAAAAACATGCTTATGAAACATCATATTAATTTGGGATAATTTGGCAAAAATCAAGTATCAAATAAAATGTCCATTGAAAAGAGTACATCAAAAATCAATATTTTCAAAAAGAAGTTTGAAAATGAAATGTTTTTATAACTATGCTTGAGGGAATGATGTTGGATTTTTAAAAACTTCAAATCCATTGGTTGAAATGACATTTTCAATAAATAAGCATAATAAAGTAATTATTTTTTAAAATTCATGTGTCTTGACACTTACACCAGATTAACCCAAATTTTTACATGCCTTAAATCATGATCCAAAAAAATCATGTACAAAAAGATGTATCTAGATTCAATGAAAAAGGATGCACAAGTACAATGGACAACTTAATAACTTTAAATTTTTAGAATGAATTTGGTTTGAAGCTCCAAATTATGTATTTAGTTAAGTAAATGAATGTAAATTTCATTGTAAATCCAACTCAACATCATATTAAATAATGTTAAACTCAACATGGATGTGTTTTAGCATCTTAAGCATTTAATTTGAAAGTAAAATCACATTGGTGCAAAGGACTTTTAGTATTGCAAGTACATCCAAAATTGCAACACCTTAGCATGCTTTCACTAAACAAATTTCCCATCCCATGATTTGATAATGGAAATGGTGTGAAAATTATTTTTTCATGAATTCATGTTTTTCACACCTAGATGTCATGCATCTAAAACATGTATGATGCACGTATAAGTAAAATGAAATATTTTCAACCACTTGAAAATATTTTATCCTATTTATGAGTCAAAGCATGGTTAGGGTATCAAAAAGGATTCTCTCCTTATATCTTTAATGGGGCCCCTCGTTTAAAACATATTGTAATTTAATGGCACATTCATATCGAAATTCTGATTTTTGACATAGATAAATACATTACTAAGGTACTATTCTATGCAAAGCATGTCAAATTTGAACAAGTTTCAAAAATCCTACCAAGTTATGGAAAAAAATCCAAGACTTTATTTCTTGAGAAAAAAATTTCAAGGACTTATAAGAATTGTTTAAACAATTTTTTTTGACCCAAGATTCTTACCACAAACACCTTAGGTACTAATGTATATAAAATGTATGAATGTGACAAAATCCAAGTGCCTTATTGCAATGTAAATTATTTTTTAAAATGAAATTTCCGAAAATTTTAGGCCATTGATAAAACATGGCCCACATTGGATATATTTCATTATTATTATTTTCATAAATGAAAATGGTAGATATTATAAATTCCCATATAAAATTTGGAACAAAATTATTTCATTTGATATGAGAATAGAAGGGGAAATCTAAAACATGTCATAAGAAAAATGAAAAAAAAGTTGAATTTGAATGTCCTAGGAATAAGTCATTAGTGTTCCAAAGGGGGTACCCCAATCATGCTTGGACTCTTATACATGTATCATATATGTTTTAAACACATGAAATCTGTGTGGAAAAAACACAAACACATGAAACAACAGATCTTGTGCAATTTGAACAAACTAATGAAGCTAATAAGTTTGTGATGATTAGCTAAGGTTTCAAAAAATTGGAAGACACACCACTATCTATTTTTCACACTAATGGTTTTTACAAAAAATTTAATCAATGATTTTTAAAAATGGTTCCCATAACTCAATTATCAAAAGCAAAATTGAAATGTTTTTCTTATAATTCAAAAAAATCAAAGTTATTAGCAAAAAGAAGATGAAAAGTGGGAAAATCAAGTTTTTTTCCAAACTTTCACATGTCTACAAATTTTTCCTTCTCAAATTCACCTTCAAATTCCTCCAACCTCTCTTTTAAGTTTACATTCATTTCAATAAACTCTATTAAATTAGGACTAGGAGGTCTCAAAGGGTTGTTGCATTCATGTTTACAAATTTGTAACAATTCCATCTTTTTTGTTTCAATCAAAATTTTGGGCCATACCTTAATGATTGTAGTTGATCAACCAAATCAAATAAAATAAAATTACAATGGTGCAAGTTGACATTTAATGATAAAGGTCAAGAAGACATGTCAATAACATTTTAGGAACACAATCTCCTATTTGGGTACTAGCCTATGTAAATGTCTACATTTTTTCCATAGTGTATACATAGATGAAGAACACAAAGCCCATGTGGTGCAAGTCAATAATGAAAATCATAGTTTAAAAATATTAAAATGTTAAAATTAAATTAAATTGGGTCCACTTATCCTTGAATTTTGGTGAAGCAATTCTTAATGCTACCACCCAAAGATGGGTTGGCCCTATTATGAGCTTTTTTTTCATGATTTTTTAAATGAAAGGGGAAAAAAATGCACACCACAATTTTCCTTTCCAATGTTAAACACAAATGAAGACAATTCAAAAGCCATTCAAAATCATCATCCATAAGATTGTTTACGGTTGGTGAAATTTCAACTTTTTATTTCATTTTCAAATTTATTGATATGGCAAAGCATCATTAAATAACCAATTTCCACTAAACTAATTTAAAACACACGCATTCTCAACTAAAGAGAAACAATCAACAAGAGTTTGGGAAATATGTCACATAAGTATTAAAAAGGAGGTGGAACTTGGCTAGAAATTTAAATTACAGGCTGTTTGTTGTAGCAAAGGATAATTGCTTTTTAAAATAACAAGGCTTCTTTGAACAAAATAACTTTGCTAGCAAACCTACACACAATTAACATTAAAAGTTGTTTTAAAAATAATAAATTTTAAAAATGAAATTTGACAAAAAAATTAAAAAAAACTATATTAACTTTGTTTTAACTTGAGTGTTCAACTTTCTTGGGTGAATTCCAAAATCCATACAAATTTTGTTGCATTTTTGTCTACCTTTTCCAAAAAATTTGAGTCATGTTATACAAATTTTCAAATTTGATTAAGCAACCTTAATGGACACACACTTGAGTTTTTTGCAAACTTTGTCCTTTGATGTCCCATATCGGCATGCTTTGAAAAATGCATGATTAAAACAAGTACTTTGAAAACTTTCATCCAAATCCAAAATCTCACAACTAATCACAAGCTTTAATGTCATTGTCATTTCATTAAAGTTTGCCCCTTCATTTTTAACATAAGCAACAATCTTCTTTCTTAATCCATATTCATCCAATAATGCAATTAAGTTTCTTGCCAAAACTTGTCCAATAGTTTCACTTGCCTCAAACAAACCTATTGTGATATGCTTTGGTTGCCAATCAACCCCCAAGAAATTTATCGCCAATACAAAAATGTCATGTGCTCCTCTTGATATCCATAAGTCAAAACTTGTTGTAACATAATAACATTCTACAAGTTTTCGCAAAAGATATTTTTGTTTTGTGCTTTCCACCAAATTGGGCAACACCTCTTATGAAAATAACTTTTTTGAAAGAAACACAACTTTTGGACATAAATGCATTGCAAGACATTTAAACCATGAACATTCCACAAATTGAATAGCTAGGTGATTTTTGACAACTAAAAGGCGAAGGTTTTGTGATAATTGTTTTTGTTGCAAATCATCTTTTTTGAAAGGATCTTTTGTATCAATTTTTTTTATACTACATTGTTAGACACATTAGGTGTTTTTTTTGTCAATTGGCTTTCCAACATGTACCTCCTTCATAGGACTATTTACTTCCTTAATGTTTTTGGAAACATAACATGGTCTACATCACATTTTTTCAAGGCTGTTATTCCTTTGGTTTTATAATATGATATTATTCCTTTCCTTGCTTGAATTCTTACAAAACTAAATGTATCAACTTGATTATTGTAATAAACAATACAATGTGTAACTTGAGGGACTTTTCCATCCCCTTTTTTATTATCATTTACACAATAAAAAACCCAACATAATCAAATTTGTTATGAGGTTTCTAGAAGGATCTTCGAGCATGCAATTTATCAAGATTGATTACATCCTTTCATGAATGGAGCTAGTTTCCATTTGCAATTTGGGATTTTCCTTTAAAGCTTCAACCATAGGTTCCTTTTCCATATAAACTTCATTGGGAAAATTTTCATAAAACTCATTTTTAGTTCTTGTTACATTTTCATTTTGACTTGATTGTTCCATTTCCAAACAAAATATTTTTCACAAAAGAGTATTTATGAAATGGAGAAACCAAAATTAAACATGTTTCACAAAAGGGTTTATGTTATAGTATTTCGATTTAATGAACTATTTAAAACAAAAAAAATGAAGTTCAAAAAATTTACAATCATTTAAAAAATTGTTCAATTCTATGCATCATGGAATAAATGCAAATGAATGTGTGCAGCATGCAATTTTCTTCTAGTAGCCAAAAACCATCACACAACCCACAACATTTAAGTTCAATATGTTAACAAAAGACCAAAGAAGTACTATTAAAAAAACACAATGAAAATAAACAAAATATATGTATAAAATGAAAAAAATCACAAACAATAATTTTAAAAAACAAAATGAAAGGTGAACATTTGTTTGGCTCCTTTTATATTTGTGGATATAAAGCCTCCATGCATAATGGTTATGTGGTGTAGCCCATAACATTAATGGATGCAATCACAATCTAATGAACCAAAAAATGTGTCAGATTGCAAACAAAAACAATCAAAATTGGAAAAATATTTATGTTTTACCATTTAAAACCATGGTGATCATGGCAAATTATTACCTTTTCATTCATATGAATGTTAAGGAATTCAAACCAAAAATCTATTTGATAAAATTTTAAGTTTAACTTTTTGATTTAGAACCTTTGAAAGTGAACACCTATTACGTTAAAAGGAATTAATTTTGCAAGGGACTATCAAAAGGACTCATATTTAATATAAAAACTTGATGGTAAAAACATTAAGAAGATAAAAACCTATTAGCCACATTCAAAAAACATTCACACCCTAAAATATGTGGAATTCTAAAACATTAAAAATTCAAAAAAAAATCCAAATTTGATCAAAAAATTGAAAATTTCAAAAGTCCTTTACCACACATAAACCAAATAACATAAATCACTTTAAATGACGCTTCACATCCAAATTATATTTCTACAATTAACATTTGTTACCAATGTTAAAATCTTTAGTTGTAGGTGAGGGTATTTAGCAACCTAACCTAGGCTATAACAAGAGTAATAATGACATTTTAAATTTGATGGTATAATCATGCATGTTGAATTAAATATTGGCTCTTGTCTAATGTTCTAGTTTGCAATGTCGATCTTGATACAATTATAATCAAAAGAATGATGAGGTGTAACATTGTACACATTGTTTGAATGTGATGACTTTGATATGGAATTTGGAATTTTATATTCTTATAGGGTGTGCATGGTTATCAAAATTCTTACCCCTTCCTTTGAATTTAACAAAACCTTTTTTGTAATAAAATTGGCATGGAACATGTTTGTATTCATGTTGCACTGAAGTTACTATAAAGGTTTGTAATTCATCACATTAACATCCTCTTTGAAAATGTTTTATTCAATTGGGCCTTTTAAACAACAATTAAAAAAAAGGCGGGGATGGAAAAAATAAATAATGTAATTTTAAAGAAAATATTATACCACCTACCATCATTAACAATTTGAAAGTAATTAAAGTTTGATACCATTGTCCTTTTTTAGGCCTTTAGATCAATAATAATTAAAATGTTTTGTTACAAGTGTTTGATGTTGAAAGGTTAATAATTTTTGGAACATGTATTATTAGTCCAACCATGTTAATAAGAACCATTCCAAGTATAACCATTACATTTCCAACATGTTCACAAGTTTAATAAACTAAGGTAATTTTGAAAATATTTGTTGTATTTATATTAAAACATTTTTAATATATCAATTTAACATTTGGATAAATTTATAAGTAATCTAGTGAATATTAAATACCTTTCAACACTTAATAACAACCTATAACTAATGTTTTGTGCTTTAAAAATAACTAAAACAATGTAAAAACATTAATAAACATTGTTGTTCAATATTGCTTGAAGATTATTTCACCCAGCATATGTTGTTACATCAACTTGTGAAGACTATTCAAAAACTGCTTTCAATGTTTTCTTTTATTTTGTTTGCACCTTTACATTTTTTTATGCAATTCAAAATTTCAAGTAACTTATTTCATTGCTGTAATTAATCATAATCCTACTAAAAAACATTAAATTAACCCATCAAGTCATGGATGCAAAATTTATGAAATAATGCATTTGATGTTCATCAAATGTTCATCATATATGTAACAAATTATAATGAAATTAAACAAATAATTTAAAAAGTTCATGTTACAAAACAACACCAAAAAGGGATTTTAGATTGATGTTGGCACATTCAAAAGTTCATGTGCAAGTTCTTGGTCAAGTCATGTTTTATTTAGATCAAAGGTTTATAATTTTGTTGAAACTAGATTTAGATCTAAATTGTGAACCAACCTTTTGTTAAAGTTGAAACTTAAACTTGGACCAAGTTATTGTTTTTAAAAATCAATCCAAGTTTTCTAACTATATAAGTATAACTTTTTAAAGAGGCCAATAATCAAACCTTGTTTTTAACCAAGTTGTTGGTTTTAATTGGGTATGCGTTTATCTATGAAGTAAGGTATTTTGTTTTGTTTTGTCACATTGAAATCTCCCAAATTGCAATTCTTCATGCTATGCTCTTGGTATCTTCAGAAAGCTCTCAATGAGTAGGGTGCATTGGCTTGGTTTGAGATTATTTGGAGTTATGTTGTGGAAGCTATTTGTTATTGAATCATTTTTTCAATGAAAATTCAATAACATCGAACTAAAAATTGTATTGGAAATTGGGGGTGTTCTTGGCATTGGTGGAAAATGTTTAGTGAATCAAATTTAATAGAATTTATTTCACAATTCTTAGAACTAAGGTGTGGAAAATATTGAATTTTTAGTGGATTTTGCTGCTATAAATTCAAAAAAATTACAAAAACTGAATTTGGAAGGAAAAAATAGTTGAACTTTCAATGTGTTCACACTTGGGGCCAATGGCACATGCTACATTTATAAAAGTTAATACATAATTTTTTAAATAAAGAAAACATTAATGAGATAAAATTAATATTACAAATATTTTAAAATTTTAATTGGGTGTGTTAAAAAGTGTTAGTTTTATTACCCGATTAAGTTCTAATTAATTTAATGATAAGCTAAGTTAACATAATTAATTATATTATTGCTTAAAATTTATTCAAGTTTGAATGTGGTTTAGAGTACTGTTGTGCGTGTAAGTGTCCATAGTTGTATATACAATGTGTAAATCCAATGTAAGTGTAAAACATTTACACTTACATCTCCAAAATGAAACATGATTTTAGTTTGGTATTGAACATAAACAAAAATTGGTAGTTAAGCTAGTTAATCTCTAGTTAATTTTTAATTTTAGATTAAAAAAATAAATTTATTTCAAAAAAATTGGTTCCAATTTTAATTTCACATATAAATGATATTAAAAATCTAGTTTTGGGTCTAATTCTTTCATTTAAAAAAAAATTCCAATTATAGAACTAATTTGAACTTAATTTCAATTTGGTTTAAACTAAAATCAGTGGTTTTAACCTTCCAAATTAGGTACCCATCCAACCCTAATTTTTTCCCCTTACATTTATTACATGATGAATGGTAATCATTGACCTTTGCCCTTACTTGGATTGATAATTTGTGAAAACTTATATGTCTTTTATCCATAACTCGATTGGAAAGTTTTCAAATCCCATGCAAACATTCATCCAAGTGATATATATATACCTTTACCCAAGTTGATATATTAAAATCATTATATTTGCCCAACTTAAGGCTCTTTTGCACTAGAACCTAAAAGTCCATGACCATTGAAATTGAATATCTTTGATTGGAGGAAAAGACATTTTAACATACAAGTTCACTATACACAAAGGTTGAAGGTCAGAAGGACCAAGGAAATGTGAATGGATGAAAAAAAAATCATTAAATATGTTTTGAATAGTGTTTCATAGTCTAGCAAATTTCATGCTAGACCTATTTATTTGAGGTGGGCATGCTGAAAAGTCCATTATACCTTGAGCTCAAAAAGCCATGATTGGTTTCAACTTTTTTAAATGATTTGTTTTTTGTGTAAAATAAAGTCTTCTTGCCAATTTTTGGATCAAAACATGTGTTTGTACATTACCCAATTGTTGGTGATTCATGTGTATGCATTATATTTATAAAATGCATTTTTGATGTTTTTGGAGTATACGGGTTACAAGGTACATGAACATATTTTATTCCAGGATTGTGAAGGCTTGAGAGGGGTAACATTATATTATATGATGCCAAAACACAAGAAAAATGTGCTTTAAAATTTAAATGACATGCAATGGAATGCATGCAAAAATGGCTCTCATTCATGGATTCGTATGCCCTTTGAAAACCTTAGAAAAAATGAAATATGAATGGAAAATGATGATGAAGAAGAAAGGAGAAACTGGAAACCAATAGTTTAAAAAAATTACATAGAATCTCAACTCCAAAGTTAAACTTTACATGGAATAAAATGTTTTTTTTTTTTGGGCTTTGTTATAATATATTAAGATACTTCAACAAAGTTTTTTTATAAAATCAATTTACATCACTTTTCACAACCAAACCCTACACATAAATTAATTTTGAATTTCGATGGAATGGCCTAATGAATTGTACTAGGCAAAATCAAGAACGATTTTTTTTTTTTTTTTAATGGAACAAAATGACATATAGTGAAATTTATAAAATTTTATTTTTTAAAAAGACAAAATTAATTACAATAAAATTATTATGTCCATCAAAAATAATTTAATCATTGTCACTGCTGGTGCGAAGCAACATGGAGCCCAAATTGATTTATGTAGGATGGGTGTTTTGGTGATTGTCTCATTACGATAATTTCAGTTAGATTATAATTTGTTATAGATCAAATTCTAACTCAGAATCGTTTCTTGTTGTTTGTCTTGCATTTTTTTGGGGATGTTTTTGTCTATTTGTATCTTGTTGTGACCTTGTCTTGTGAATAAGACTTTCATTGACATTTTGCTTACCAAATCAAGAATGTAAAAAAATTGCAAATAGTGAAATTAAAAAAATATACATTAAAAAAAATTGATCACAACAAAATTATTATGTCCACAACAAATAATTTAATCATTGTCACTAGCGGTGCAAAGGAATGCAGAGCCCAAATATTATATATAAAATTATAATTATAATTATAATTATCTGTGCCAAACCCTCATTGAACCACAAAATTATCTTAAAAAGGAAAGAAAAGTCAGAAAAACAAACAATCTGAAATTAGTGGAGTTTGAGTCCAGTACACTGGGTTTGGGGTTTAGGGTTTTAAGTCCGGCAAGTGGATTTCAGGGTTTAGGGTTTTGTGGAAACAACGACGACAAAGGGAGACCGACTAGAACGAAGATTTTTGAGTGTTTTTGCACACACTCGTGAATCGCACCGAATTTTTGCCTATTCGATCTCGTCGAGTTTGGGTTGGGATTCTCTTCACAAATTTTGACTTCCTTCTCGCACTCATTGATGCTGCGGGGAATTTTTTGAGACCGAATTCTGCTGAAATGCTGTTTGTTGGTTGGTGGGTGGGCCTCGGGCTGGTGTCTTCGTTCTTTTGTCTCAATTTGATCGATAAAAACAGAAACCCATGTCTGCAGGAGCAGAATGTTATGATAGAGTTGCGGTTCTAGAGTCGAGGCTTTGATCGTGTTGTCAGCCCATTTGGTGCGTGGTTCTTCAGCCGATTAGGGTTTGGTCAAGCGTTCGTAAAAGTGAGTTTCAATAATTTCAGTCTCAGTTCCAGTACAGCAATCTATGTGAGCAACAGATTCGATCAGAGGTACTGAACCAGATAACCCCTTTGTTGGATTCTACTGAAGACGTTGAATTCGTGCGGAACTTAGAGTTGAAGTTGTCATTTGCAGAACTTTGCTTGAGCTATGGTTATGGAAGCACTTGCGTTTTTGTGGGGCGGCTGTCTATACCTAGTTTGCAGAACTTCAAAATTTTGGACATCATCTTTTATGATTCATTGGACTAATATGTCATGTTTCTTTGTTGGTTTGGGTGGGTTGCAGTTGTTAGGGATTTGAAGGGTTTTGCATAACATACGATTCATGTCCACGACACATGTGGCCCATTCATGGGCATTGCCCAAATCTGGTGATTTCAATTCTGGACCTTGGATTGGGGTTCCTGTTCGAAGTAGAGCTAGATCTACTGTAGATGGCAACCCATTTTGTCTGTTTAATTTAGTTGCTGGTGCAGGCTATGGCAACATTGGGAACAAGAGATGTGGGAATGCTGGACAACAGTTTCTAGGAACTTCATGGACTCAAAATCGGTTGTGGGAAAATTGCTTCTCACGATTGCATGCTATAGCTTTGAAATCTCACCATAAAATTGCAAATTGTGTTGCTTGAAAGTGGAAAATGTAAAAACTGAGACAAAAGCAAGAAAAGTTGTGGAGCAGCAGCCCAAGGAGCTTCAGAGTGTGGACTTGGATCACATTGGATGGTGGGATGCAAAATTGAAATCTTGTGTCAAACCATTGACCAAGGCAATCATTGCACGATTGAAATATGACAATCTTCTGGGCTTGGATGAAAGTTTGCGAGGTGGAAGCTTGAAAAAAGGCACCAAAAGTGCAGAGCTCCTCGAGATGAAGAGGAGGTTCCCACATCGAGTGTTTCTTTGCTGAGCTGGAGAAATCTATGAAGCTGTTGGAATTGATGCCTGCATGCTTGTTGAATATTTGGGTGTGACACCCATGGGTGGAAAGGACTCAATTCCGAAGGCAGGCTGTCCCATGGTCAATCTTAGACAAGCTCTTGATGAACTAACAGGTCAAGGCTTCTCAGTCTGTGTGGTCGAGGAGGTACAAGGTGGCACCCAAGTGAAAGGGCGGCGTAAGGAGTGCTTCATTGCAGGGCATGCACACCCAGGAAGCCCATATGTGTATGGCCTGGCAGCTGAGAATATAGATCTAGACTTCCCAGACCCAATTCCTGTTGTTGGAATATCTCACTCAAATCGGGGTTATTGCTTAGTGTATGTATCAGAGACCCTTCACACTTTCTTTGTGGAGGATGAGCTCACAGAGGAGGCTGTAGTAGCCAAGATGCGGGCACATCGTGGTCGGGGTGTCTTCATGCACTGTTCTCTTCATTCTGATGCATCAGGAAACGGCAGCTGGGGGAAGAGAGGAGTGTTGTGGAATGAATGTCAGAGCAAGACGCAGGAATGGTATGAGGGTGACCCAGTGGACATGTTACTCTCAAAGGTGAGGGAGTTATATGCTCTTGATCCACATGTACAGTTTCGAGAGATAGTAGTACCGCCAGGAGAGAGACCAAGACCACTGTATGTGGGCACTGCATCACAGATTGGCATTCTACCCACTGTGGGTGTCCCTAGCTTGCTTGAAGTGTGTCTTCCTCAGGAAGCAAATCATCTCTGTACATCCTACATGCGGGATCTATTGCTCCATCCACCACCATACAGAGTTGCTGAAAGCATCCAGTCTGCCTGTAGGCAGTTGGCAGAGGTCACAACAGAGGTCACAAGCACAGTTCCTGATTTCACTTGTGTGTCAGCTTCAAAGGTCAAGAAGCTGATTGAGGCAAAGGAGGCCAACCACATAGTGCTTACACGCATGTGCAACATGGCACAAGATGTTGTGAACATGGCTGCAGACCCTGAGCTTTGCACAGTGTTGGAATTTCTTCTGGATCCAATGTGGCTGGCAACAGGTACATCTCAGGAACTCAAATTGCTTGTACTGTTTTGTTTGTACAACAAGCTATGTCCCCTGAGTGCTAGCCAACATTATGACTGAGTCTTCATGTTACTTCCAGATCAATTTATCTTCTCCAAATTGTTCTGTTTATTGTGCTTCATCCAGAACCCATTGTGACCCTGTTAACTGATCCCCTTCTAATACAGCTGGGAATAGCTGAGCAATAATATTCAATGAGATGATGAGTGGTGAAACAAACACAAAGTCTGAGGGCATGGTGCACCAGGGTTGCGTGTGGGTAGGAGGCAACTGGTTGATGACTGCAAGACATTGGCTAGCCGAATTGGTCATATTCTTGCATGTGAAGGTGACACTGATCAAGGCATAAGCACTGCTGAGTGCATCCCTGAAGACTTTTTCCGGGATTTGGAGGACCACTGGAAAGGGCATGTGAAGTGGGAACATGCAAATGAAGTATATGGAGATGTGAGAGATGCAGCTGTGGAGCTGTCTGCAGCAGTGAAGTCAGATTTACATCCTGTTGTTTTGAGTATGGAAGCTGATATCTCAAAGGGACTGAAACCTGAGATATGCTATAGCAGCGAGGACCAGGCAGTGTGGCTACGATCTAAAAACATAAAACTTTCTGGTGGTAGCAATGTGCCAGGGGAGACTGAGTTGAAGTGCTTGATTCCAGCCTTGGATTCCAAAGGCAAGAAGGTTGGTGATGAATGGTGGACTACCAGCTGAATTGAAAGTGCACTTGTCAACTACAGGACTGCTGTTGACAAAGCAAGTGCCAAGGTTGTTGAGGTTCTCAGAGATCTAGCAGAGGACTTGAAACCCAAAGTCGAGGTCCTTGTCTTCATATCTGTGCTTTCAGTAATTGCAAATACATTATATATGCACGTGGGGGAGGCAAAAAGGCGGAATTGGGCAGTACCCACTCTTCCAGCTAGTAGCAAGCCGACAGGCAAGCACACGCAGTTGGTGGATTTGATACTGTATTGGAATGACCCAACAGAGGAGAAAGCTGAGCCCAATACAGTAGACATGGAGTCCATGTTTTTGCTGACAGGGCCAAATGGTG
>Ga0209611_10005492_pt1 | contig 21199 bp, 16 predicted proteins | sample S1TSphgellanicum_3_FD_187693 | JGI IMG/M metagenome (GOLD analysis project Ga0209611, IMG submission 187693) | Host-associated microbial communities from peat moss isolated from Minnesota, USA - S1T2_Fc - Sphagnum magellanicum MG (SPAdes) (version 2) | ecosystem: Host-associated > Plants > Peat...
GCCAGTCTCACACCTGTTCAGGGACCATCAACAGCAGTATGTATGATAGTGACTTAACTATCACAACTTCCCCACTGACTTCATCAGCTCCCTACAGTGGGTAAAGGCTGGTGACAAGCACCATCCTATGAACTGAGTTTCTGCTGCAATTCTGGAAGCAACGGGAAGACTCAGCCATACTACTGGCTAGCAACAGACCCCACAACAAAGACCAGACAAAGAAACAAAGAAAGACAGAAAGGGAAAAGAACAGGGAAAGACTAAGAACAAGTGGGCTTACAGGAAGCTCCCCACATACATGACCTGAAGCAAAATCATTCTGAAAATGCCAAAAGTGGAAATTCCAACAAGAATTTTTCTTTAAGAACCAACCCTCTAGTTCTCTTTAGAAGAACTTGTAAAGGGTAGCCTTTTGCCTTCCGAAAGACAATAAGACTGACCATCTGGAAGACAAAAAACTTCTTACAACTACAAAGTCTCAAGAATCTGTAAAATTGACGATTGATAAACCCCAGCTTCGCAGTCATTGAGATATTGGAATGAACATGAGGCATTCTAATCATTTCAATACCTGCATACTCTGGTTGAGAGCGTTTGTCAAAAATGTCACAGGATAACCTTGAGGACTCTGTCTCACAGTTCTGATTCCATGGAAAATTCTTCAATTGCACTCCGCCTGGTGCCAATGCAGCCATGTCTGCTGCCACCCATGGCAGGTTTTGTCAGTCGTCAAGCCAGAGTGCTTTCTGTGTCTTCTTATGCTTGAAATCTGGGTACCTCTTATTTGTCTACAACCAGAAATCCAGATCAAACTGATCAGCCATGTATTCTCCACATCCCAGGCATAAATGGTACCATAAGAACAGAGAAAGCTGCACTGACCTTCTCCATCAACATATTGCATTTACCTACCTACTACTACTATCTCACAAGTGCTAAGGACCTGAAAAGAATTTCTGTCAAGTTTAGTTCAGCGCACGATAGCAACCAAGAGAGAGAGAGCAACAAGATTGACACCAAGAAAGAGCTATGGCTCCTTTGACATGTGAACTCTGATAGATTTGATGTTCAGTTACCTTCCCTGATCTATGATCCCACACCATTGCGAAGGATCCCGCCACAGTTTCTCAGAGGAGAGGCGGAATAAGCATTTTTCAGGAAATCAGTTCAAGGTGATTCTGGAGGCAACCCGAATGTGTCAGAAAAAAACTACAGTATTTGAGACAAAAGATATCAACGAGATAGAAGATAAAACTCTCCCAAAAGAAACAAATTTGAAATTATTGTGGGTTTAGGATTTAGGTTCCACCAAGTCCAAGTCTGCCGTCGTTCCCAAAAAATCAAGTCCTGCATCACCTTGCCAGAGATATTCTGCATGTGCAAATGGGAACTGATCTCTTAATCTGATTTTGTTCCCCGAACTCAGCAGTTATGGTGACACGATTGCTGAGCTGCGAGCTGAAGAACTTACAACTTTTGTGTGTACAGTCTTTCCCAAAGGGTGAGGAACCCTTCAGTCGGAAAACATTCCCTTGTAGAACAGGAGAACAGGACTTTCCACAACTGGGTAACTTGGATCAAACAACACATGCTTGAACTTTGATCCAAGTTACCCATTGCTTGTTCATGTCATCTTAATGACATGGTACAGCAATTGTGTGGGTTTAGAGTTTAGGGTTCCAATACTTTTATTTTGTTTCTTTTATATAACCTTTGTCATCCCCCATCTAAGGCATATAAGGCAAGATGGGGGATGACAAAGGTTATAGGAAATTACTCTTTGTAAAGCCCTCCATTATTAGTGTTAAAATATTGGGCCAGGGCATTACGAGTTCACCTTTATATCCATCAATAATTCCTCCTAGAAATGAACCTCCTTGAAAAGAGAGGAGGGATATTATGTCTACTCCTTCAGAGTCGGAGGGATGTTGGGTGTAAGATCTTTGTTGTCATCCATCTTGTGAAGACTACCTTAAGTGATGGCTAGTTTCAATGGGCAAAGGCAAGTGTTTGAAATTGATTAGTTATAGGTTACATGGCCATTTTGACACTTGAATTTAGAGTTTTAAGGTCTGCACATGAGGTTCTCAAATATTTTAACTTTGGTTTTATATGTCTTTTCCATCATTATAATTGTTTCAAAAGATATCTTGGGATTATTCAAGAGCAGAACTATAGCCCTAAATTTGAATTAGATTTAGTTATGTTTCCACTCTTTTTTAGTTATAGAGATTTCCTCTTATGAAATATGGGACATAGCTAAGCACTAATGCTCTATGCATGTGTAGGGTTGCAGGAGATGATGCAACTCCTATTGTGAACCTGTTCGATGATTGGAAATTTAATAAAAAAAGTAATTAAGCAAAGTGGAACAATCTTCACATTTTCATCACTCCATCTTGAAACTTTTAAAATATTCATCTATATGGATTTTCCCTTTCTTCCCAAATGTTGGATAAGGGATTAGGTTTGCCTCAATAAGACTTTATTCAACATAAATATTTGTCACTACCATATATACATTCTTGTAGTCTTATTGGTTGCCCTTGAAGTTTACAAAAATTGAATACTGAATTGATTTACAAGTTGTGTGAATAATCAACCCCAGTTATAAGTTCCCCCCAGTTTATAATGGGGGAATTAGCCCAGGCCAAAAATGGTGACGAACAGTTTTGGAAATAGAAATTTCATGCTGCCAATGGGAACGCTCAGCATGCACTCAAAGTGCCTTCAATTTTGTTCTTTTAAGTTTTGGTGGGGGGGGGAGGGGGGGAGAGGAATTTTTCCATTTTTCCTTTGTTCTTAACATGTTCCATTCAAGTTCCCCATCAGGTTGCCAATGTGTTCCCCAAGGGTGTTTCAATAGCACCTCACTTTAATCCCATATGTTTTGCCCAAAGTCCTCCCCTTCTCACCTATCTAACTGGGCCAAAGGAAGACCCACTTCATCATTCCATAGAATCTTCAATCTTGGGGAGCTTCCATAGTTTCGACTTTCTTTTGTGATGGGCAAATCAAATGGCTCATTGCCCCCTCCAACCCCGCCAAAAAAAAAGTTGGAATTGTGAGGCCACTTAACTAATTAATATGAAACAGAATAAGTACCCCCAAGTAGTCCTCAAATTTCTGCCCATGCCATTAGCCCAGGCCAAAAATGGTGACAAACAGTTTTGGAAAGAGAAATTTCATGCAGCCAATGTGAAGGCTTGGCATGCACTCATGAACATTCCAGTTTTTTTCTTTTTGAAAGGGGGGGGGGACAAGAGTTTTTTTTTTGCCCCCTTGTTCCCAATATGTTCCCATCAAGTTCCCAAATGGTTCCCAAGTTCTCAAAGTGTTCCCAGTTGCATTCCCCAAGATGTTCCCAATAGCACCTGCGTTTTATCCCATATGGTTTACCCAAAGTTCAACTTCCCTGTATATAAACTATAATCCAAAGATCATGTTGGCTTCTATTTTGCAACCAGAGGTGCATCTTTTGGGGGCCGTGCCCAATCTTCCAAGAAAATTGCTTATGGGCAAATCAATATGGGTTCTTTTTAAAGAAAGAAAAAGTTGTGAGCACACACATGATCTGACTAATATGAATCACACTATCCCCAGAAGAGATAAACCCCCAAATTGTATGATGTCTCTGGCATTAGCCTAGGTTGAAAATGTTGACAAACAAATGCAGGAATAGTAATTCTGCTCAGCCAATGAGGCAATGCAGCACCCCACCCACTCTCCCCCCAAGGAAAAAACTGGACCCCTCATGAGTTGCATGTTGAGAGCCTTCTCATTAGCTGGGCATGGAACTTTTATTTTCCAAAACTGTTTGTCATCACTTTTGGCCTGGGCTACTGGCAGGCACAACCTGTGAGACATAGTTTAGCAGAACTTACTCCTGGAATTGAATTTTTCTTGGGATGGTATATTGGCATCTGCATGGGTCTCAATAGCATGGTCTCAATAGAGCTGGGATCAGATCAGTACCTAATACAGACATCCAGTGAAGTCATATAACAACAAGAACTGTACAGTAATACAAATTGTGTAAAAAATTACCATAAGGTACAGCAGTAAGCTGCTGCACATGATGAATTGCTCCTGATGATTTGGGAAGAGGCTCCATCCTTTTGTGAATGCAACTCAAGCTGATGTAAAACATGATCAAGCATTCTCTCTTGCGGTCACAAAGAATGCTCAAATATTGGTGTAAAAGAGACTTGTACCCCCTGGCCTTTCAGTTGAAAATGATGCTAGCTCCATTATGTGCACTGGATATTCTAAGTGATATCTGACAATTACAAGTTAGAAATGCAACTTTTGTGCTTTACAATTCCTGGCTTGTTTGATTTGGTTGGGGTTGAGTCACCGAGTTTTGGAGCAACATTGTTGGGAGAGAGTGGGAAATGGACGTCCGGGGAGAGTTTGATTGAACTGGAGTGGCATAAATTGAGCTTTGAGGAGATGAGAGCGATGACCCTGGTGGAAGGATAAGAGTACTAGAAGTTGAAAGTGGCGATGTGGAATCTGCCCTTGGGGATGCAGGAGACCTTCCCCCTGGTGGTAACAAATTCACCTTGATCCTGCAGGCATACAAACAAGAAATTAGAATAGACTACATATGAATGATTCAAAACTTTATCCTCACATTTTGCTAATAGATTATAGCACAATGTGTTGAGATTCAAGCACTTTTGCATGTAGTCAGCAGTCCAGAAAGGTTCCTCAACACACATTCAACTATTGTGTTGATTAAGTGAGACAAAATGGACACTCATAGTAGAAACATCTGCACTCCTGATTTTCAAGTTAACATACTAGTGCTGAACACTCTATATCTGCTGCTTCTACATTTGGTGTCAAAGCAAGTTTGATATCATGGCTGAAGCAGTTTGATAAAGAGTTCTAGTACTACTGAGAAAAATCACAAGAAAGTGTCCCATGAAGGCTATTCATCGAGCTCCTAGCCTATTGTGCCTAAATCTCCCCAGTTAAATATTGGACTATTTGCAGTTCCATTGAACTTCTGATGAGAATCCTGAAAATCTTTGAAATCCAACGTTCTCCAAACAACCACTGAAGTTAAGATATGTTTGTTGTATCTTACTTGTTATGAATGTCGATGTACTCATCTGTCTCATCCAAAATCTCCTCCTGAACAGAAATCCAACAATAGTACAAGTCTGTCATGAGATTCCGAATGCATTCACATTGGACAAATTGGATGCTTAGACGTTTATTCTCTGAATTCAGATGAGAAACCTCATTTGCAACTAATGCAAGCTGAAGAAGCATTGCTGCGCTGGTTGCTATACATACTGTTCCTAATACGAAGACATCAGAAACAGGAGCCTGTACAGTGGGAAAAATGCAAGAGTTTCCACCTGTAGGAGCTCCTCAATGAGATCTTCCATGGTTATGATTCCTACCACCTCTCCATCATCTGAAAAGTTTGGCAATGATTCTTCCCCAATTTCCAGCACATTGGAAGCTCTAGTAAGCTCCCACTTCTTGCTGCGGTGACGACTGCCAAATGCTTCTTCATCTAAGCCCAGAACTGTAGTGGAAGCATTCAGTTGAGCACTGTAGGAAGTGCTAAAGCAAGTTGGAAGAGAACTGCCATGATCACTACACACAGCTCCACTCTCTCCTTGTCCTCTTTTCAGTGAATTCTGTTCATCTAGGATGCCATCATGAATGTATTTCCGTTCAGGAATTTCTGGAGCTGCATCTTCATGGGAACCAACATGAACAAATGATGAGTTTCTCTAAATGGAGCATCATCTAGAGAACTGGGAAGAAGAAAATTCTGTGGATCAGACAAGAAAGAAGAAAATGCTTTAGATCAAGAAGACATACCTAAAAGATAGGAGCTCCTACTCTTGAGGGGCTTAGATTCATTGATCGATTTTGAATGCTTTTGTTGACCAAATTTCCGATCCAACTTCAAATCAGGGCCTTGCTGTGTCAAATTAGCCTTTTCCTTCTTGTACTTCACAACAACAGCCATATGACTGTGTCCTTTCTGAAACTCATTCAAGATGTCATATAGAGGTGCCTCTTCCACTATCCTGATCAACCCCAGGCCCACACATTTTCCTCAAACAGTAGAAGTTCCATCTATCATGTACTCAAGCAAGGCAGGTAACAAGAAAGTGCCACAAGGCAATAACACCTGGAGTGCTAATCGCACCATTGAAATCAACGCCATACTGCTGAATCCTGTTTCATGCAGTGGCAAATTTACTATTTGAGCTAAACAAACATTTTCAGTCCAATTTGCACCTATGGTTATAGAATGATTTCATAATAAATAGGCATTTTATGAACTGGTAAGAAAGATGAGGTATGTCAGTGAAACTATATACACAGGACAGTGTGCCAAGGGTGGAAACCTGGGTATTTTTCGTATGGTGCAACTCCTCACAGGGGTCTCATCTTCTGGCCGGAGAGTCAGTAAATTTTTGACCTGTCACCCAAAATGCAAAAGATCCATATCAACTCAAAAACCATATGTAATCTGTTCAAAGGATGACACAGGACTTGTAAAGGCCTCTTGGTAATTACCAATCATGTGATTCCAAGACATAGAGTTAAATTGCCAATGACTGCTCTTTGCATTTATGGACTTCTTGCCCTAATTACCAGAAGGAGACCAACAATATTAGTTGGTTCCCCAATGTAGACTGGAACCCGGCTGTGGCCCTTTGCCATTATGATGTTCATAGTTTCACTGCAATGCCACAAGATCAGGTATGAGAACCAGGTGGTTCATTCTTTAGATTGTACAGAGTGCAAAATGTCTAATACTCCATGGTGTGAGTTGTGCTGTAATGTTAGGAAAAGGTATAAATGGAGCAAGAAATAATCTAAGAAGTATTCCACAAAGTTGCACTCGTTACCAACAATTAATGTGGTACAACTCAAAATTGACGAAGCTTGATGATGTGATGAAAATACACATGCAGAATTCTCTAAGTTGTCAGAGCTGCAGACTATTCTTTGCTTCAATTGATTCTTATCCACTGACAATGAATTGCTTACAATTACATGACAATCTTACGTACAGGTCAAGTTTTGCTGTCACGTCAAGTGAAAACACAGACTCAATAGCAGTCATTGCTTGGGATGCAGTCTTTTCTGTCAGCTCCAAAGCTCCAGCAATTATTGTGGTTTCATCATGTGTTAATTCACCACCTTTCCCAGCCTGAAAACTCCCCCATCAAGTCATACAACAGACCAATAGCAAGCTCCTTTGCATTCCCAATGCAGCCTCCATAATGGCTGCAACCCTTTCAAACATTGTGAAACACTGGGTTATGCATTCAACTAATACTGGGCCAAATATCATGTTCAGGATATTTTGTTGTTGGTCTATGTACAGGAATATAGAAAGGCTAGTGCCTGAAAAAATTACCTCATTGCCATGCAAGTTCACAAGTGTTTTCAACTCAGCCCGCCGAAACAGTGGTGCATGGTCCTTGCCAAGAATTGTATCCAGGAGCTGCTCCATAAGCAAATGAACCTTTCAAAGATGTTGCAAGTGAAAGACATTCTTGGACCAGAGAACTACTGGATGGCCACAACAACAAAAGCTTGCCACTGTGACACACCCATCTGCTATTAATTGTCAAACAGTGCCCTACCGTATGTTACAGTATGGAAGGAAGTATAGAAACGTAAAACAAGGAAGACCATTGCAACAGACCAAACTGCAGTTGGAAGTTGACTAGCTAGCTTTCAACATGTCCCCCAAAATAATTATGAGAATAGGGCTGAGCATTGAGCAAGGAGAAGGTGGGTACAGAAAGTACCTTGCTAATTGGATAAGAAACTGGGAAGAAAACAACAAGCAGTATGCGAACTACTGGTGCCATGGCTGCTCCAACAGCCAATCCATGTCGAGAACAAACTGCTTGTGGGAGAATCTGAAACAGGTACGGAAGGAAAGGGCTTATTTCATAAAACTGGTTCAAAAGTGTCACTGTGTCATGAGGATCTAAAGCACTACAAGTGTGCACAAGGCTGCATGTTGAAAGTGGCTTTTGTAAGTTTAAATAAATGGCAGTGTCCAGAGCACAAAACAATATGTTATTTACCTCTCCAAACATCAGGATTAAGGTCACTGAGATGAGAACCGCACCCCATGCTTCAAGCAAAGCATCAAGAAAGATAGGCAGCGCCTGGTGACAGAAGCATATCGAGTAAAAAACTGATTGATCTGGACATCCCTTCTGACCACTCACTGAAAAACTGACATTGTTTTATGTTGCGCTTCAGACACCGTTTGAAACAGGAGGATGAGGATGAGTTATTGAACTGAAGATTTCTTTCTGGCAGGTGGTCAAATGCCTATTCTGAAAACTTTCACAAGAGTTATGGCATTGGCATGCCAAATCAGAAGTCAGCAATTTGCACAAAACATGGTTTTGCAGGCAGATACAGACATTTTGCATTGATCAAGGATTGCTTGAGAAGAAAAAGGAATCACTGAGCAGCATCAGTACCTCCATTGCAAGTGCGTTCCCTATCAACAAGGTACACAGCAGCAGATGCTGGTTCTTCACAACTGGTAGAATTTTTTCTGTAGAGAAAAGGAACAAACCCAGCCACTTAGCAGAATGCAAACATGAAGGAATTTTTTGCCGAGAAATGAGTTCATGGCACTGTTTCTTTACACGGGGCAGCCCCTCGAAGAACCTTAGTGCTATAGACGATCGCAGTAGAAAAAAGTGCAACACAAAAGGTTACTTCAAGAACAAGGAGAGAGAGAGATGACAAAGGACATGGGCCGCGTGTTGACAGAGAGAGATACACCAAGGAAGTGAGGGCTCCGGGATGAAAGCAAACCTGCATGTTTCTTATCGGCAGGTGTGCCTGATTTGATAAGAACTTCAAGGTCTACAAGCCCCAGCGACATGAGCCCAAGCGTCAATCCCGACATCAGGCCCGCAAACAACACCAGTCCGATTATCACCACAACATATACGTAGAAAGTTGGCGTTCCCGGCGTCTCGTGAGCCATTTGCTTGCTTCTCTTGCCACTCTCGACTGTTGTTGCCTTTCGACTATAACCAGCAGCAGCAGCAAAGCAAAACTCAATGAACAAAGAAAACAATTGACAAGCTTCTCAATTCTTGTGTGGAAGAAGACAATGGAAGATGACAGTCTCCCCGTATTGATGCAGAACCTGAAGCGTCAAAGTGATTTGCCAGTCCTCGGGTGTTGGATCCTGCTCTGGACAGTTCTTCTTGTAAGGCGACGACAAGAGATTAGAATCGAAAGGATGTCAAGAATATGGAGCGAAGCTAAGATTGCCTCTTTCTTCTGTCTGTGTGTTTAGAGAACGAACGAGGATGTGTTCGTTCCGGATCCACGAGCAATGTTCATGTTTACGATGATGATGGCGCAGCAGCAGCGGACTTATTAAGCTTTCATAGCTCCTCGTCCTCAACTTTGTTCACCGACTGCCAAAAACTGCTTCGAAAAACTCCCCGTAATTGAACTACAACCGAGGAGACATCAATACCGGATCCGATCCGCCGCTGTGAGTCCTGCTGTCACAGAGACATTCAATTCCGCAGTGAAGAAGAGTCAATCGTGAATGCAGTTGGATCTCAAATCAAACTTCCTGTCAGCCGCAGACGTTATCGAAACTGGTTCCACACCGGTCTACAAGAGACTACAACATGCTTCGTGTATGCAAGAAAAATACGACATATTGCAGGAAAAAATTGACACGAGCAACTTTGCGACGGAAAGCAAAAAAAAAGAGAAAGAATCATCACCTGCGTCGATAGAAGAAGATCAGTCATCTTTTTGTTGGACAAAGGGACCTCCGAATTGGAGAATCAGGAAGAGAGGAGAGAGAGGGATAGAGGCCCCCCGGCGAGGAGACGTGCTTGTGAAGAAGCTCCTCCCAAGGAATGTGCATTTTCTTTACCCGCAGCGGCTACTCCACACATCATGATGCCCAAAACCTCGTAGTCTCGCGCATTTTTCCCTCTGCACAAAAGCTTGAAAAAACGGGAAAAAAAACACACGCACACACTCCTAATAAGCGTGTAGGTAGTCTTTTCCCACAAAAAAAAGAAAAGAAAATAGTAGATACACTACCGCAACAATGATGATGATATAATCCCCAAAAAATCAGAAAATGGAGCGGAAGAAGAATACATACGTAGGTAGATCCTGCGCCCACACCTCCTCTCTCTCACGAGAAAAAAACTGCCTCACGTGTAAAAGTCCGGTGTAGGAAGGAGGCCGTTACAAAACTCTTCACAGAACATAACAAAAACAAAAAATATGCTGAGAAAAACAGGCAGCATATTTTGTAAGGAAAAGCGAATGATGAACACAGGATGAGTTTCCCTGCTCTCACTTAGAAAGAAAGATACACAAAGACAGAGCTCCGCCGTGGCTGGGGAAAATAAAAAGCTCTGGATTAATCCAAGGTGATGTATTAGAGTAAATAGGTTGGTGAGTGAACATTTAAAAAGCAAAGGAGGTTGAATCCTCACACATTGTTCCTTTGTTTCTGAAACTCAAAGAACATTTGTAACTCTCCACCTAGCACTTTAGATGTCACAAAAATTATGCAATTTGATAAAGGAATTGAAGAAAATATGGGATGTTTGGTGTAAGAGGGTTTAATGTTCAACAAGTGGCTCTATCACGAGAAGCTCTGTCTTGAAAATAAGAAATTACATTTAATGTTTTACTATGAACTCAAGTTATATTGGATGAAAGTTTATTGGTTTTATGAAAAATCATTAAAATTTATTTTTCACATTTGTACTAAAAAATAAAGTTTTCTAACCATCTTAGAATTCATTCTACATGTTTAGAAATTGAAACCATAGTTTCATTATCTTTTCTTTAATCATACAAATGAATATAAAGTTGTAAATAATTATATTACTTAAGAAATTTTATATAATTTAGACAATTTTTAGCAATGTGCATGAAGTATTTCGATGTTTGAAACAAACATCAATATTGAATGGATATAATTTACATGGAAAGATTTTTATTTTTTGTCTCATTTTCATTTTGAATTTTGAGAATTTGACATTTTTTATATTTGTTTTTGTCACATTTTGGGTTTAGGTTTTTTATGAAAGGTATATTGTTACGATGTCTGATGGGTGTATGTGTGGAGAACAATCATTCAAAAATGTTGTGTTGGTATTGATATTTATGTTTTTTTTTGCATGTATGGTCCATGAAAAAAATGTAAAACTACAAATTCAAGCCACAAGGTGCCAACATTTTTGGAGTAATTAATTAGGTGGAAAATGCAACATCTACATGCATATTTTCACAAACGTTACACTTTAAATAAATGGAAACATTAATGGTTTTTTGTTATACATTGGAAGTGTGTTTGGTAATTTGAATGCAATATAAATTGGTTTGTGAAAATCTAACCAATATGTTTTTTTTACATTAGATTTGCATTCATTTCCAAAGATAATTGCCCATATATGATAATTGGGGTCTAACTTTTGTGATGTTTTCACTAAATTGTGATTTTAATTGGAATTTATCCATGAAATATAATGGTTCTTGTTTATTTTTCGGTTGGTTATTGTCTTTTAGATTATTAACATTAAAATATCCCATAATGATGATTAAACAATGTTCAAAAAATTGTTAAATTATAGTTTGAAGATTGTTTAGGAATGTAAAAATTGAACATGAATGAACTTTATACACACATACAATATATATACTTTTCATGTATTAATATAAAAAGTTGTTGCTATATAATTTAAACCATCATTAATTATTGTATTTAAGGAATCTAAGTGCATGTGTATGTCATACATCATCATTAACCCATGACCATTATGCATTGAAATATATGAATACTTTGATGAATTTTATAAATTTGTGCACATCTATTGATGCATGGTGTATTCTTGTTTTTATAAAACATAAGATATGAGACATTTGAAGGTTATGATCATGATTGATGGATTCGTAATGTTGGCATAAAGAAGTTGTATTCAAGGGTTGTATAATTACATGAGAATTATGTAAGTTTTTTAATTAAAAAATTAATAGTGTCCAAGTTGTAATTGTTTTCAATCTATTCATTTCTACATGTACTCTTAGATCCACATAAAAAATTTCATGTTGGAAAGGAACTAACAAGAATTATTTTTCTTTTGTTTGAATGGGGGATAATACTATATATGTTAACCCATGTTTTTTTAATGTCAATGGGATCAAAACCAATTCATCTAACGATAATCCATGAGAATGATGAATGGTTCTTGTTATTGCAAGTTGAATTGGAAATTGAATCCTTATTATGATAAATGATTGGAATTTACCAATTCTTATATCTTTGAAGATAGGTTCAATTGGTGTCCATTTTTATTCAATGTTGTAATCATAATAATGATTATACTTTTCTCTTATTAGTGTTCCAATTATAAAATTTTGAACATTATCCATATAATATTTTTTCACAATATGTTGTTAATGTTTTTAAAATGTCATCAACTCCATTCACAATACCATCAAATGTTGCATAGTTATTAGCACATTATTTAACCGACACATCTATTTTTTATATTGATTATAGAGTGTAAACCTACAATTTTACTTGGATCATTTGAGAGTTTATAAGATGGCAGGCATGATTGATGGTTGATGTCCACTGCTTTGAAAATAACAGTGGGACCAAATGTGCTAGTAAACACATTTTCATTGTGTTTTTGCATAAGTTTAGTTGTATAAAATAAATGCAAAATAGTAAAATTGTTGGGTGGTTATTGATTACAAATTAAATTTATGGATTTAATATCCTTTTTATTTTATATTGCAGTATGATTTTTTTTCAAAGTTTGTATAAAAACCATATCAAACATAACTTTATTTGGTTCATAACATTGGACATATGTTTGCCAAAAAATTGGTGATAATGCATTAACATTATCTTTGATATTTTGAAAGATTCAACTATCTTTCACAGGGGGTGCTTGATAAAATTCATTTATCATGATAACATCAACACCACCAAAAAAATTGTTTTGAATGTGTTTTATGGATCTTAGCATATTATTTACAACATTAAACATTTTAACACCAACAAGTGATATTTCATCTATCACAATAAATTGTAAATGTTCATATCGACATGTAAGCCTATTTAATAAGTTTGATGATAAGTTTAATAAACTAGATAAGGATTGTTGGACAAGTATGTTCAATGCTAAATGTATTGTTAAGCCGTCAATATTGAAAGCATATTTATTTGTTGATGCCAGAAGTAAAACCTTGGTTTTTATTAAGTCAGGAAGATATGTCTTTATTGTATAATCATAATAATCCTTAAATTATGAGTTTCAATGTAAAAGTTTTACCAATTCCAACACCCCTTGTCAAAAATAAACATATCAATGTATCAAGGTACAATTGATTTTTATGCACAACAATATCAAATATTAATATTTTTTTTCATTTAATTTTCTAAGTAAACTATGATATTCAAATTATTGCATCATTATGAAATATGATATTTTGTGAAATTTTCATTTTCTAAAAATTGTGATTTTTGGTCTAATCCATTACATGATTGAATGACAAAGTCAAATCATAAATCATAGTGTTCAAAATTAATTGTGTTTATTACAAAAATTGTAGGACGTCGATCATTTACTTCATTATTTACATCGTTAGTCCAAATGTTCGTTGAATACAATGGTTTCGATTTTGATCTATTAACTCATTTAGCTCTTTTGTATTTGGACATGACATTTAATAATTCAAAATAGATTTAATCTTAGAAATGTCATCATGTTGTTGACAATATGCATCATGCTAAATTACATTAGTTCCAAATTAAGAATTTTTTGAATTTTGAAATGGTGAATGTAATAAAACTTGTTTTCTTGACCAATTTTTAATATATTTATTATAATTTACAAACCTAATAATTTTGGGTTTGTGATGTTTTGAATTTTTTTAATGTTATAAAAGAACTAAATTCTACTAATGACAACGATTCATATTGATTAGGACAATTAATATATTTGTTTATGATCAATCAAAACATTATATTAGTTGAATTTGGTCTAATTCATTTAATGGAACTTGTGATTTTAACACAAAAACATGTTTTTTAAAAGGGGAAATATTTATGAATTGAAATGTTTGAAATGAATGATATAATGGTAAAGAAAGCACAAGGTAAGTAACAAGTTGAGCAACCATTTGTTGGGCATTAAAAAAAACATTACCTAACTTTTGAATTCTTGTATTTGCATATATATTATTTGCAATGTATTTTTTTACAATAGACTATAGTTATGATGTTATTGATTTATTTATTTTTGTCATATATGATGTGCAATATGTTATACTTGCATATGGGTCCAAGATAAATTGAATATTTGTATTTGCAAACCACAAATGAATAACAAATATATTAAATGCATTATTTTTTATGTTTTTAGGAGTTCATTTTAAGAAAATGTACAGCTCTGTTAATTTAATTTTAAAACTTTATATATATGTATTTTCACCAAACTTTAAATATTTTAAATATTTTTAAAATGATATATCATCATTTTTAATAAATATTTTAAAGATTGAAAAAAAAAATTGCTTGTGTTTAGAGGTATTATTGTGAAAATGGATAATTTCCATTTATTTGAAAAGGTTCTAAAATTTTTGTTTGAAGCATAGGAGGCAATGGGTAATGAAATTTACAAACAACATGATTTTATTTTTTACATGTACATGTATGTTCATGTTATTGTGCATTTCGTCATGGTTTTGATAACAATGATACATCATTAGAAATATACATGTCTATAAATTGTTCAATTTTTTCATTTGTGTGTACTCCATACACAAGCGCATTTTTTATTGATAAAAGTCCATGGTCATGTAAGCTACCATGATTTTGGAATTTAATGACAAAATATATATATATATATACCCAAAAAATAATGATCTTTTGTGATAAGTTTGCGAAAACAAAATGTTTTATCATAATATCTTGCACATGTGACAGGGTTAATTCGTATTAATTCTACTGTACAAACAAATTGGAGGTCTTTTATTTTATTTGAAAAAATTAATCTTGAAGCATGTAATGTGTGAAAAACTTTAATGAAAGGATCCCATAATCTTTCAGTAAATGTAAAAATGACAAAGAACGTTGGAAGACCAAATTGTCAAATCACTACAAATAATTTTTTTCACAACTTTTGAAAATATTCAAATGAATTACACAAAATTTCCAAATAATGATAATTTAAATATGGTTTGAAAATATTACCTAAATTTGGTTTATATTGTACTTGATAAACTTTTAAAGTTCTACCACATAGTTTTCCATTTCATATTCACACCCAACTAGAACCTATGATTTTTTAGATGGAAATTTTAACAATTTTTTTAAATGTTAGAAATATTTGTTGAAAAATCCCCAGATTTATGAAATAATTCCCATTGAGTTATTTGTTGATATGAAAAACCTTCAAAAAATTGTCGAGGTTGCCCATAGAACAATGTTGGAATATTTAGTTCTTTTGAATGTTTATATTTAAATAAACCTAAAAAATGAAAGTTTTGATTTGGGGCAATGGAATATATAGTATTTTCATAATCCATTATTTTTGGAACATCTAAAAACTTATGTATCATTGAATTTGTTGGTGTACAATGTATTTAATTCTCGTCAAAAGTAGAGTTATTAAATGATGCATTATTATAAGTAGGAATTTGAAAATTTGAATCCATATGCAAAGCAAACAAACTTGCTCATTGATGATGAATGCTAACATTCAAATCTTTATATAATGGTGTTTCAATTAAATCTCGTAAATTGATCATCACCATATTTGACAAACATTTCTTAACATATAAAATGATTTATATTCAAGACGTCATTTAAGAAATGCATCTATTGTTTCACCATCATGTGGTAAATGTGGTAATATTGATTAAGTTTGATCCACATTTGCAAGGACATCAATAACATTACCATGCATTTGATATTGCTCATACCCCTGGAGTTTATAAATTTGAGCAAAAGCAAAACGTGTTGAAATAAAACATTTTTATAATTGTGTTAATTTTTGGATTAATGGAATAATTTTGTTTCTAGAAATTTTATTTGGTACTTGATATAAGGGTGGTTTATTTTCAGTAATATGACATAAACAACTTGTACATATTTATGATGTTGAATTAGGTTGTATTTGAATTTGAAAATATATAGAAAGTTGTTTTGACAATTGATTTGAAAAACATTTAAGTTTTTTTTAAAAACATAACTAAAACATGGAATTATGGGAACACCTTGGATTTTTTAATTATAAATTACAATGTATATTGAATTATGTGTATTTTCCTTTATATTAACATCATGTTCTATTTTATTTGATTCAACATCATGTTTTGCAAAAAGTTGTTGTGTGGAAATTAGTTCTTTAATTTCTTTTAGAGTGCATTGAACATATGACAATTGAACTTTGTCATTTATGAAATATTCTTGTGATTTTCTTGTCTATATATTTCATGTGATTCATAATTTGTGATCTTGTTATTTTAATATTTAAAAACATGTTGATGAATTTAAAGATTTTTGTGTAATAAGTTAGATTTGGACAAACCGCTAATAATTTAAAAATATTGTTGTCATAAAATGCCCAATCAAAATATTCTTTTTTTCTTTTTTGTGTTACATTAGGTTCAACAATCAAATGGGAATGTTCCATTTGAATTTTGGAATTTTTAAAATTTTGATAAAGTGAATTGAAATGAAAGGATTAAACAAAATCTCATTGACATGAACTTTTGTGTTGTTTTTCAAAAACAATTGTAAGTATTGAATATAATTTCTAATTTATTTTTTAATAATATTTGTATAACAAGAAGTGTTAAACAATGAAACAACATACTCCAATGGTGAATCCTAATTATTTTTCAAAATGTCCATTAATACATAATCAAAATTTTCATTTCAATAAAAATGTGTAGTTAATTATGATAATTGAATAGGAGGTTGTCGCATCACTAATTCTGAAAGATATGGAAAATCATTTAAATTTATGGTAACTTTGGAATCATTAACTTGAAAAGTATGCAAAAACCTAAATAAACCATTAACATATTGAATTGGTTCAAAATGTTGAGAACTGTACATTATTTGTAAGGGGATAGATTGAAAATTCATGCCGCATCGAAACATAATGTGTTTTGATACTTTATTTCAAATGTAAACTAACCTTTGTAAATATTCAACTATTCAAAATATTGTAGTGAAATTTCCCCACAAACCTCCCATAGTAGTAATTAATGCCATTTTTGTCACATATTAATGTTCATTTGTGACCATGCCTTGATGCAAATCAAACAAAAAACTTGGATTTAATTTTCAAACATGACTTTGTTGGGTTTTTTTTATATTCAATAATAAACATTGATTTAAATGTGCCATGTTATTTTGGCTCAATTCAAGATATGATAAATGATTATCCAATAAATATGATATACAATCAAAAAGATAATTGTTTATTTCATATTTACATGTTGAAACTAGATGAAGGCCACATGAATGCAATACATGTTCAAATGATGAATCAACAAGATTTAATGAAGGTGTTTCCATTATTATTAACTTCAATTTAATGGATATTTATATAAACAAAAACATTGTTCCCACATAAACACATTAAAAATAAATAAAATCGATGACTAATTGAAGACTATTTACTTTTTTCTCTTGTTTTTTTTGAAAAATTTCTTGCATTGAAAAACTTTTTATATTGGAAATTTACTTAACTAGAAAAATTGCTTGAATTAAAAAATTGATAGCATTGAAAAACTTTTAATTAAAAAAATATTAATGTTAAAATTTTGCATATATTGAAAAAAAATTTCATTGAAAAACTACTTGCATTGAAAAACTATTTATATTGGAAAATCATTTGCATTCAAAATCTACTTGCATTAAAAAACTATTTTCATTGAAAAAAATTGCTTGCATTACAAAACTATTTTCATGAAAAAAACTATTACATTGAAAAAACTACTTGCATTGAAAAATTACTTTCATTGAAAAAAAATCCTTGCATTGAAAAACTACTTTCATTGAAAAAATTATTTACATTGAAAAATTGTTTGCATTCAAAAAACTAATTTCATAAAAAACTACTTTCATTAAGAAAAATGCTTCCATTGAAAAATTGCTTTCATTGAAAAATTATTTCACATACAAAATGTTGCATTTAAAATTATTTTTGGCATTTGATGGAAATTAATGTATAAGAACTTTCGTTTCTTCTATAAAAAAACTATGAAAATGACTATACAATATGGGTTATTTAAACCAAATTTTGATATAGGGAGTTTCCACATATATAAATTTTCATATACTAAAGGTAATTATAGAAAGGTCACACAAAAACTATCAACAACCTTAATGTCTAAGAGGATTTTTATTTAAAAATTGATTTTGATTCAACAAAATCAAATTTGCGTTTCACACTCCATTGGACATTATCATTAGGAATAATTGTCGAAGGAGCAACCAAAGTTTCGCCCTTCAAACTGGTTTTTGGTTGTGGGATAAATTGTTGGATGTCTTTTTTAAAGCTAACAAGGGCAAATGTGGTCAATAAATGAAATTTACCATGAATATGAATTGAAATGAAGAATTGAACTTATTTTGGACAAGGCAAATCCAAGAATTCGGATTTTGTCATATGCATAATTGCTTCAAGCCATTTACTCTCAATAATCAAGAACACAAGTTCATCATTGGTTACAATGTAACCACGAAAAAAACTTAATTTTTGAATTGTTGATTTTGAATGACAAATGTTACAATAAACACCGCATGTTGGATAAATGTTGACATTTGTTACATGACAACTTCCACGTGCTTTTTGAAATGGAGGTGTAGTAGGGCTAGCTATGGACAACACTCTAGTCACCTAGGAACAAAAGATAATATGTTCAAATGAAAAGGTAAATGAAGATGAACATAAACATAAAGAAATGTGCAAAAAAGGTAGATCAATCAAAAAATTATTAAAACCATGCACACACATACATATAATATGTAAATTAAAAAAATGAAATGCATAATAAAAGATGTTATGGAAACATAACAAGGCAAAGAATTAAGACCTAAAGAAAAGACAAAGAATAAGATTAAAAAAATAATAACAACAAAAGAAATATATTTGTAAGAAAAAGGTCATTCAAACATGGAAAAAACCATTATACCCCCTTCTTTCAAACCATATATCTCTTTTATTCGTTATTTTTAAAAAAAGATTTAAAAAGCTATGGGCTGAAATTTAAAGCTTTACAAATGGTCTTGGACATGCAAAAACATTAGACCTATATATATATATCTTAAGCTTCAAAAAAAAAATTGGTTTTTTTATGCTTAAACCTTACATTTTCACCTCCTTCACTTCCATAAGCCACATCTTGTCCATTTAAAAACTAATTCTAGTGATTTTTATGACATTAGATGCACCAAGAGAGGGGCTACAAAATCTTTTAAATGTTCAAAAGCTATTGACCAATGTGGACAAAAATATATAACTTTATTTATAAGGGATTTTCACATATTTGTTTATTTCCCATATTGAAATTACAATATGTTATTCTTTGAACAAATACATTCCAAACTTTTTATCCCATATTTTTTACCCAAAAACGAATTCCATTAGATTATATAGAGACAATTTTTTCACTCCTAGTATTAACATTGTATTTTATGTTTAGTATATAATAGAACATGGATTTTTGTTCTTTAGAGATATAAAATTAAAAAAAGTCATATCAATGTAATTTTATTTTCTATAGATCATTTTAGTCAGGAAAATTATGTGACCACCCGATTATCCCCTCCTCAAGGAACAAAAAAACCAAATGGTTCTTTTTGCTTTTTTTATATTAGATTTGGGTCTCTTCTTTTAAAAGAACCAAATCTCCTTAGGAAGAAGTGAATTGGGTTGGGCATTTGAATCTCCTTACTACTTAGGCAAAAAAAAAAGTTTGAACCTAGATTGCAAAAGACCATTTGGTTCTCACTCGATTGATTTTTTATTTCTTTTTTTTCGTTTAGAAACCTAGTGGCCACCAAGTCGCTCCACGCTAGATTGTGAATGACAACTTGTTGGCCACCAAGTCATTCCATGTTAAACTACGAATGATGATTTGGTGGCCATTAGGTTGGTTTTTTTTTTGCTTGGAGACCTAATGGCCATTAGGTCATTTGATGTTGGACGAAGGATGAATTACTAGCCACAAGGTTTCCAAGTGAAAAGTTAATTAATTAATTAATATTTTTTGGCTCTTGGAAACTTGGTGGCCACCAAATCATTTGACGCTGGATTCTGAGCGACATGGTGGCCACAAAGTTGTTTAACGTTGGACCGTGAAGGACAATTTGGTGGCCACTGGGTTGTTTTTTTTCCCCCACTTGGAGACTTGTGGCCACTAGGTTGTTCGACGTTGGATTGTGAGGGATGACTTAATGGCCACTAGGTCGTTTGATGCTGGATTGCGAGAGATGACCTAGTGGCCACCGGTGACGCACTCCCAAGTCCCTTGTTGAACCCACTTGAGGGTCTAACTATGTAAAGTTGCGGAAAGTTGAGACTTGAGAGGCGCTATCGACTTCCAGCACTAAAAGGGGTAGAGGGGCATGCTAGAAGTTTCAGGATTAGACTAGGAAGATGGATTAGAAAATCAAGCTTGAATCTACATCCAAAACCAACCACAAGAGGGTTAGTTAGCATTCGGGAACACCCTTGGGTGTTGGGACAAGCCACGGGCACTTTTACACACAAGATTCATCACAGCCCGGACTCGGGGGAAGCCACCACCTTCCCCCATATAGTATACTATGCAGCTCTCCGCCAAGGCTACATCCAAATGGCTATTTTTCCCGGGACTCCCAAGTTGAAGCCCTGAAACTGTCCGGGGTTGGAGTCCCGAGACTTTGGACGCTCATAGCTCCTCGCTCCGAACTCAGATCTGGACAAGGTCTAAACCAAAGTTGTAGCTCTCGTTGAGAGCTTTCCAACGTCGTATCGCACTCCTTGAGGCGACGTCGGGAAGAGGTCGATTCCTGACTTTTAGTGGTCGGGAGTCAAACTGGCAGTTTGATTCCTGGCCCTTCTTTTACCCATAACTTGGGCTACAGATGTCCAAATGGCCCATG
>Ga0209611_10005493_pt1 | contig 21195 bp, 15 predicted proteins | sample S1TSphgellanicum_3_FD_187693 | JGI IMG/M metagenome (GOLD analysis project Ga0209611, IMG submission 187693) | Host-associated microbial communities from peat moss isolated from Minnesota, USA - S1T2_Fc - Sphagnum magellanicum MG (SPAdes) (version 2) | ecosystem: Host-associated > Plants > Peat...
GGTGGTGGTAACCCTAGTTTTTGCCTTAATTCGTTTGTTATAACATTCACCTTTGACCCTCCATCCAAAAGCACATTGTCTACCATTTTTTTTTGACATGTATTATTATTATTTCCATCTGGTGGTCTATAATTGTGACAACAACAATGATTGTGGCCTTGGAAATAATACTGTCATTGGGAGTAGACTTCTTACTGGCTACTATAAAGTACATATTGAGATAAAGTGCTAACATCAACAATTGGCCAATGGTGATGGTAATCTAATTGCTCCGTATTTGTTGTCCCACCTCTTCTTCCACTTCCAAATAGACAAGGGTTGGTAATACCTCTGGATGTTCCATAATAAATGGTAACCTTGCCCATTCAGTGGACCCAGATGGGTCTAGGACATTAGCTACCTCCTACTGTCCTTCCTATATATTTTTCATCCTTTTGTAACTCTTGGACAATCTTTATTATCAGTTGCCTGAACTTTTCTTCTTTTTGCCAATTTTAGGGTTCCTTCCTTTTGAGAGGCTTTTGCTCCTGAAAGGTTACTTCATTAAGCGCTTCATTCCTAGTTGTGATAGCCATCACCATATTGATAGTTGTTTTCTCATTTTTCTTCTCATTAGGCCCCCCCCATCGATTTGTGGTCTTGAGTTTTCTTCCTTACCATTTCTTAAATCTCCTCCTTCCATGGGCAATTACTGGAAACATGTGTTGGTTACCCACAAGTATAACATGTAAAGGTGTTACTAACGATAATAGCTCCTTGTGTCTTTTTTTTAATCCAATTACTCTATGTGGGCTATTGTGTTGCCACTTCATTAATTGATACTTCATGTTTTTCCTTTAGTTTGTTTTCCAAGTTATTAGGGTTCCAAAAAAACTTCTTTTCTGGGTGGTTAAATTTCTTACAATATTGGCACTCCTCCCTTGATTTACTAACATTGGCCATGGGTTTTTCTACCTTTTTCTTTTCACCTTTCATAATTGGGTATACATCTAATATGACCCTATTATTATTAGCATTTGTGGAACTTTCTTCACAAACGATTGCTACCTCCAAATGTTGGATCAAAGGTCCCTTCTCCATGCCAACAATAGCCACATGAAGGTCGGGTAGTAGTCCTACCCTAAAAATTGCATTTAACAGACGAGCATCTACTAGGTGTTGTAGAGAATTCGTCGAGTTGAAAATTCACTCGTAATACTCTTCCACCTTTTCGTTCATATTATGTTTAATGGTTTTCAAAATCATGTAAACTTGTTCATCCATTCAACAACCTTGCGGTAACTTCTACAAAATGATTGGGCAAACTTGCCGAAGGTACAATCAAGGTGGTTGTCCACAAAGTTGTCCCCCCAAGCTAAAGTCGTGTCCCACAACGTCCATTGGAAGTATGTAATTTTTGTACCTTCTTGGGTAACACCATTGACCTTTATCGCTTGTTTGAACACACGCACATGTGTGTCTGGGTTTGAGATTTTAGTGTATTTTGGATAATTCAAGAGTTTTTTCCCCCCATTAAAATTTCCAACGGCTACCATCACAAGTGGCATGGTAGGATACCATGGAAAATAGGGATTCCAATTGGGTGGTATTCCTCCCCATCCTAGAGGTACTAATGGGAGGGGAGGTTGGCCTTTCTTATCATCCTCCCCTTTGTTTGAATCTGATGAAGAGTTAGAAAAACCTTTGTGTGGATCTCCCCCCTTACCCCTTATAGAAAAGTGTTTTTTGGACTGTCATTTTGAAGGGGCTTCCTAGCTAGTCCCATGGGAGTTGGATGGTTGCAAGTCCCCCTTTTTCCTATTGCTTAATCCAATTGTGCATTCATTGCTATTGCCTCCTTGTTAAGTCTTGAAGGTAAGGCAGTCGTTTGAGGTAAGGGTAATTGAAATCCTATCATTGCAAGGTACATGGGTGGACCCATTCCATACATTTGGGGCCCCCATCTCGAACCCCCAATGTTAAAACGTATACCAACCCACGGCATTTGGAAAGTTGGAGGTGTTACCTTTTGCGTTTAATTCATTTTTTGGTTTGGGTTGTTTCATTTGGTTTTCCAAAATGGGCACCTCTACCATCCTCCATTCTTTCTTCTTTGTCAATCTAATGTAGCTCATGTCCATGTCTTCTCCAGAATCACCAATTTGGTTTTTTGAGTTGGGCACCTTTTTGTCATCTAGAATTGAAAGATGGTAAGGACATCCTATTGCTTAGTGCCCTACCTCCCCACACAACTTGCACCGTGATGGTTGCCCTTTGTTCAAATATTCCTCCCTAGCTTTTTGGTGATAGTAATCGTCCCCCCCTTCGTTCCATGCATTACCTACAAATTGAAAGGGTTGGGACTTATGCAAACTAATGGATATCTGTTTATGTGAAAGTAAGTAGTGGCCATTCCTTCATTCAATATTCCTAAGGGAGGTAGTTTCACTACTTCCGAACTCTTGCCCCTAGATGGTTGTCTAAGTTTTTCAAGCCTCCTCAAGGCCTACTTCCTTTCATATTGTAAATTTGGCTTTACCACCTCCACCTCAAAGGCAACTATGGATGGGACTTCCATGGTTGTCACTGTAGTGTGGGGTTTCATGAAGTGCAAGTTCCAGGTTGCCTTTTGGTACCCTTCTTGTAACGCTCCACGACTACCCCCCCATGTATATATCGTTTCTTCCTTCGTCTTTTCATCTTGATATCATAAGGTTTTGGTCTGTTTTTACTTTACTACCATTCGCGCCACCTGCCTTGAAAACAGCTAGGTACTAGATCCTCCTGAGGGTAGAACCCACCTTGTCCTCCCCTTGTCATTTTCTCTATTTGTTTTCCAACTGGAGAGGGGTTATCTCCATTCGCTTTTTCATCGAAACTTTTCACCCTTGACTGTGTATCCCTCCACCATGAATGATACCAATAGGCTGCCTTTACCTCCTTGTCTTCCATAGGTCTTTCCATTTTTATAATAGGTATGGAAGCACCCATAGTTACCGTCCAAGATGGCAGCACTTTTTCTATTATCCTCTCCAAGTAGCTAACATTCAATGCTTCCAATTCCTCTTCCAAGATTTGTTCCATTTTTTTTTATATCCCTTTGTCACTACATAATTCATGACTTAAAAACACTTTAGGTTCTTTGTGAAAACATGACAAAATTACTTCTCCTATTGGCTATTTAACAATAGTTACCTTCCCTTTTAATAAACTTTGTAGTAAAAGTGAAGAGTGTGGAGGTAGGGTTTATCTTATAGTTTTTGGTTGCGTATTAAGTCCTAGGTCTTTTTTCTATTCCTTTAGGGCAATAATACCTTCCACTCTTCACTCCAATTCTAGTTACTTTTAGATACCCTGCTCTCAAACACCTTCTACATTTTATTTTCCAAACTGTCCACTCCTTAGGAGAGTACTATTTTGTTTGCCAATAATAAGTTTTCCCTTATCTACCTTCAAAAGCCTGAAAATCATTCAAAAAAATTCAACAATAGTCTCATTGCTCAAAAAATATTCCAAATACGATCCATGGGATGGTTGCCAAATGTAAAATGCAAAAATTATAGTCCCCAATCATTACCATCCTCTAGGGGGGTAAGACCAAGGGACAAGGTTGACACCTTATTACTCCACGTAAAGAACTACCCTCTTTAATTTACTTTATTACAACTATTCAAGTAATAAGTAAGAGGTCATACAAAAAATAAGGAAGATAAAGCTCCGTTGTTTATGAATAAACCTACATTCCTATAATTTCATCCAAGGAGTAGGGAATAGAATGTAGGGAAGGGAGCAATATGAGAAAGCGAGGGAGAACTTGAGAATAATTACTTTCACTAATTTTATAATACTTTCAATGCCCTTGGGATAGGGCCTAAGAGGTTTGTAGAACTTTCCACCACTCATGTTCCTCCTTCCCCATGCCTGCAAGTTTTTTGGCGGCTTTGTTTGCCACCTGCACCCCTCGAAAAATCCCTATTCTATTATGTACCTTTCATAACCAGTTGTCTTCATTTTGAACCTTTGCCTGTTGCCTACAACAATGCCTTTTAACTAACAAGGGGTAATTTGATAGTCTATTTTCCCTTGATTCCCACCACCCAAGGACAAGTTGTTACCCTTGTGTGGTAGCTAGTAGCTTAATGTTCCAAAGATTACCCATGGTCAACCCATTATTCTCTGTCTTATAAAAATGCAAAAAGATCAACTCCAAGAAACATCCTACTTTCATAACATACCCTATTCTAACTTTCACATTTAACACAATAACAATGCAACACAAGAGACTTGAGCCTTTCAACCATTTTCCATTAAAATCACATATCAAGTGCGTACATCTTTCTTCATTTTTCCTATTATTTTCCAAGGAGAGTTTTACATATCCCCACACAACTTTTTGATATCACTTCCTCGTCCTTTCACACAACCTCTATCCCCCTTCCCCACATACCACCTACAAGGCCCACATTGACCCTTAGAAAATAGGGCCCTTATCTTAATCCCTTCCCAGAAATCTTTTAGATGATTGGGTGGATTGCCCCCAACCATTCACTAACCCAAGCTACCTAATCCCACTAGTTTCACCCCTTGGGTAAGGGACGGTAAGTCTACCATTAATAACTAGTAGTCATTAGGAGGCCTATGGAACTAATTAGTTTAGAAATTTCTACCCATTAACACTTATGTGCACAAGGGTAACTATTTGAACCTAGATACAAAAATTATTATACTTAGTATAACTTGACCTTGGGTTTACCCTAAACCAATGTGACATAAGACTAGGTCAATGTTTAAACAAATGTGATTGATGTGATGTGACAAGGTTGACACTGATAACCTTGCATTCAACTCAAAGCTTGGACACTTCCAGCTCCATAGATGCAAGTTGCAATAATTGGGCCACCTCACCCACCAACTTCAAATTCCACTCTTTCAAAAATTGTGCCCATTCATGCACATGTGATTTTTTATAATATTCAATTTTGCACCCTTCAACACAAAATCAACTTCTAACTACTTCATAACTTTTGATGTGCATAATCACCTTTGAGTTGTGACTCATTTAATAATTTTTAGCCAATTCAAATCTTTTTGTTGAACCTCCAATTTAGACATCCTTTTGAAAAAACTTGAATGTTGGTTCGTATTCTTTTTTCAACAAATGCCACCCAAGAGATACCCTTTTTGAATTTCTTTGCAACAATGCCAAGTGCAAACTTTTTAACAATAAGCATTGAATATGGCATTTTTGCCTTCCCATAACATAGTGACCATATCTTCTCCACTTTGGCCTTGATGTTGGGTGCAACATTTGATAGAACAAAAGTTAGAACAAGGAGTGCCCTTACCAAAAGTTTCCAGAAGCTTCTCATTAGACACATCTTTCTTGGCCTTCAATTGATGATGATTAACCCCTGCCCTTGTTAACCTTATTTTCATGAAATATTTTAGAGGTGGTTACATCATTCTCTCCATTCTACCTTCTACTTCACTCAAAGAATCTTTGTTCTTACTTTTAGAGTCCTTTCAATTTATGTCCATTGTAACATGTCTTCATTTTCCGAACCATCATCCTTAACCTCCTCATCAAACTCTCTAGACCTCATGATGCTCAATGTGTAAGATGTGTCACACAAGAAAAAAAAAGGGTATGAAATTTGCAACTTGCTACAAAACAAAAAAAAACATAAACTGCATCAAACTTTGAGCTCTAGTAAAAGGGAAGCTCAAACTTGCAAAAGGGCACTTGGGAAAGTTGGGCCAAGAAGAGATTCAATTGAACAAGGTGGGTTAAAAGGGATGATTTAGATTTACCTACCCAATCCTAGGATGCAAACTAATCAAAACTTAGTTAATACCTCATTACCTAGCTAGAATAGGAAAACTTTCAAGAACAAGCCTTGGTGTAGCTTTATCATTAGTGGTTTGTATTATTGGATGTCAATGTGCACCATTATGAATTAATTATTTACAATATTTCCTACCAATGATTGATCATCTGACTAAGTTCATTTGAAAGTGGAATAATTTTAAAAATAAAAATGATGTCAAGTTTAGTGATAAATAAAATCAAAGTCTTGGAATGATTACAACTAAAATGTTTGTCATCTTATATGTTTTTGATACACTCAATTTTGACCACTTTTGGGTGCATTGTAATGTGCAAACACCCTTCTATTAGTTTAAGTTAAATTCCTTTTCAATATTTTGATTGGGTTTATGTTGAAAACATTCATTTTACATTTGTTTGCTTCACCGAATTTGTCGAGTTGCCACTTGAATCATTAATATTGTTGTAATGTTTTTTTATTATCTTGAATTGAAACTACACAAAAAGAATTTGATTATCTTTTTAGAAAAAATTAACATGAACACATGTTACTTTGTCTCTTAGTTATAAACCAATTAAGCATAAGTGCATATATAAAGGTAAATCCAATTGTTATAGTTCATTTCAATGCAAGACCTATAGCAAAAGGATATAATAAAAAAACTAGAATCAACTATGATCAAACCTATGCATTGATTGCATGTTTGAACTACATTTGTGTAGTTTTGGCTATTGTCGTAGAACAATATATGTCTCAATATCCTACTTTGATATCAAAACTACATTCTTTCATGGTGATTACATGGGTCAAACTTAAATGGTTTTGTTATCCCTAGTAATGAATCTAAATTTGGAAATGATTGAAGATCATGTATGTTGTCAATCGAACTTCTTAACAATGGAATGTTAAGTTGAACAATGAGTTCTTACTTGATTTTAATTTACATCCTACCTTGGCAAATCCTTGCATTTATTTATTTTGCATGTATGCCATTTTCCTTACCATCATCTTTGTTCACAATGGTTTTGAAACTTGGACATTATACTAATGCATTAGTGTTGGGTGAGAGCATATTGTAATGGATTTTTTATGAAAGTCACAATGGTGGTTTTTTGGGGTTAGTCAAGTCTTGTTATATATACAACTTAAAACACATTTGAAATTTTTAGGAATACTAAAATGAGAAACTAAAATCTATATTTCAATCCTCTAAAATCTGAAAAAATAATAATATTAAAAACATTAGTATTCAATCATGGGTGGACCTTCCAATGCAGGGTACATCTAGGGTCATAGTCCAAAAACTTATGAGTATGGATTTTTGATTTTAATGGAGTTGGAAAACAACTTAAAACTTTGGACCACTACATGTTGATGTATTGTAACACTTCAAATGAAAAAAAGAAGTATAAAAGGTCCATTCTTTCTTTTAAGATTTAAAATAAAAACTTGATAATCACATAAATAATTGAAATCTTGTAAAGTTCATTTAGATAGCTAGATTAAAATTTTAAAAATAAATATCTAATAAATGTGTTTAAAATGTTTAAGTTTGAATGATATGAACTTAGAAATGGAAAAAAATGTTAACATCATTTAAATGTGTTTTTTGAAGCTCAATTTCATTAGCGTTAAAATACATTAGATATATGGACTTTCAAGTGTTCATTTTGATCCATCTTAAAGTGTTTTCACTATGCAATTATTGTTTGCCTTAAAGAAGCTTTCGAAGTCATTAGTACTAAAGTTGATTATTATGGTGGCTTACATTTCACCAAGAGAAACAAGGAGCTTTGAACCATTCATTTTGATTGAACACAATACATGTATAGTAGCTTTCTTAAATTTTAAAGAAAATCAATGCTCAAAATGTTTCAACTCTTGCTAATTCCATGATGATGAATTCATAATGATGCTGAACCAATTTCCCATGTACTTATTGGAACATAATGTTTGCCATGCTAGGCTTTAGATTAGATATCTATTATGTAATAACTACTATTGCAAAAAAAATTCATCAAATTGGTATTCATTGCAATGTAGTGCAACACAATGAACATTCATTCCCATCAATGGTAACATTGTTCAATTACAAAAAAAATGCAAAAACCTTTGATTTAGAAAAAAAAAACTCAAGCTTTAATAGCCAAAAAATTTAGAATATAACTTTTAACATTGCCAACTATGAAAAATTTCTCAAGCTCATGTAGTTTTTCACAATGTGTTATATAACCCAAAAAGAATATTATCATTAATAAACTTTTTAGACTATGAATTAGTCCTATAGGTACTCCATGCCAACATAAAGGAATCAAATATGGTTCTATTATTTAAATTATAAAAAGGTATATGAGTGAAATGCTCCTCCTCCCAACTATTTACTCCCCCCAAATTGTTTATATGTGTGTTGTATGCCAAAGTAGGGGTGTAACAAAAAAAAGGCAATAAAAGCTTCACAATTCATTTGCCTAATTACACACTATCAAAATATTCTATTGCAATATTTAAGTCATTAAGAGCATCGTACCTTTCTCCAACTTAAGATGAGATCTTTGTAACATTACTTATTTGAACCACAACCAACAACATATAAACATATGTTTACTGCAAATTCTACAACAATCAAGTTTGGAAATGGCTTTAGGGTCAAACACTCCGTTGTATTCACTTGAGGCTCTTCTCTCCTCCGAGTTCCCATGTCATGAATGCCATCAAAATGTAAATAATTATTGCCATGTTACTATACACACTCCTTTCAATACTATGAATACTTATAAGCATAGACTAATGTCTTTCACCTCCCACCATTGCCTTCATACATAAGACCAACACATCAACATCCATCTTTAGAATTCTGAGGTACACTGCTCTCAAACCTTTCTTTCCTTCTCCAATCCCTAAAATGCAAATACTTGCATTACAAGACTATTTAATTTTTCTTGTACAAAAAGTCATGGCTCATGACACATGTGTGAGATAAATTTCCTGTTTTCATCCATTACAATGTACAATATGTGATGTTTATTGTGGCATATATTTCAATAAAATGGCAATTTCACATTAGGTAATGATGCATATATGTCACACATGTTGTCACCTCACACCACCTTCAAACATTGGTGCATCCTCATTCTAGCATAGACTCAAGATCCTATGATCCTCAAGTCCAAAACTAGAGAATGCCTCATCACCTACACAAACTAAAGACAAAACACAAAAGAAAGCAACCACATTCCACGCTGGAATTCTTGATGCTTTCTCCAATTTGAAGCTTCCATCTTAGAATGACAACATTCATCCCAACAACCTCTGTCCTCCAGCAGAAAGGGGGATTTGATTACTGCAAACCCTAATCAGTCGCTCTTCACGGTATCTCATAAACTCCTATGCCACATTGTCAATTTCGTTTTCACACCACTTCAGGTTTAAGGGGCTCCTTTTTGAGTTCTGTCCAGCCTGCAAAGTCACGTTAGTCCTTCGGATAGCAACAGATAAGAACAAGGATTGCAGTCATATCTTCAACTTTAAATGACAAGCAAAATCCATGACAGGCACATGGAACGATGCTGCCTCAAGGAAACACAGGATTAAGGAAACCCAGTCCTACATCGATTTCAGGGCCAATAAAATCCTTTGAAGCAGAAATGGGAACGTAGTATTCACAAATTATCATTCATGAAGGCGGTGGAGAGTTGGGTCGTTTGGGAAACGGAAGCAATTGTTACAGCCCATTGAGTTTGAGCAGATTAGTAAGTTAAACATCCTTAGCCAGAAAACATCCATTAGTGTCACTGACCCATGTCTCTTGGTCAAATTTTAGCCGGTTGAATATCAACAAGATGCTAACAAAGCATTAGCAAAAACATTCACTGGTGTCACACCAACCCATGTCTACCTATTGGTTATCAATCAGACATAAATATTCTGCTTAAAATTATTATTTAACATATGCTTGAGATGTATGAGTATTAAGTTTGCAAATAAAATTTACCCACCAGCTGATCTTGATTTCTAATTGCCTTAAACAGTGTTGATTCAGCAGACAGCCCCACCACACTCACTGGTACACATATCCTTGTAACCAGATATGTGCATGTCAGGATCTTCAGATCTTGCACATCCGGGTAATTGACGTAGCGGCATACCGCAGGTAAAATTGAGGTTCAAGTTGTGCTTGTGGGCCAATGAGAGAATCAACCATCACGTGCTAGAAGGTCGGCTGGCCAATCAATCAACAGCAGCTGGATTGGCACAGGTTTTCCGTGTCAAGACAACTGTCATTTATTGAGCCATCAGTTTTTCTGTTCAATAATTTTCAGAGGCCCAAGAGTGCCCTGGGCCAAGCTTCCAATGAAGTTTTTTTTATAAATTATTTATTTATAGACTATGGGCCCTGAATATGGTGTACCTACTCCAACCTATTTCAGATTGTCTAGGTCTCCGTGAAAGAAAATACAGAGGGGGAAAGAAATATCAAATTTATGATTACCCTATCCTAACACTATGGTTTTGAAATGCATTATTAACCAAAATAAGTAATAAGTTAGGTGGTTGTAAATTGTGTAAGAGAGCTTTTAAATGTAATTCCTCTACGTCTTTCTCTTATAAGGTGCTTTTGAGTTTACATATATTGGTGAATATACCCATCTAAAAGGTTTGTGGTTTGTAAAATCTTCCATTTAAATATATAGTTTTTAATATCCCCAGAGCAACACAAGAAAGATAACAATTTAAGTTAAACACTAATAGGAGTTTAATTCGGAGTTGTATTGATGCTGGTACTGATTACTGAAAATTGAGTTCTGAACACATTAGTGACTGAAAACTTAAGCCTTGTAAGTTAATTTAGCATTTCCATCTATTTGACAGCCTATTTAGGTACAGAGGTGGAACCAATGTTCATAAGAATTATGTCATTTGGTCAAACCTCTAGTGGGTTGATATCTAGGGCTTATCCATTTGTGTGTTTCATCCATTTTGTTGTTAGTATTTGGCTTGTGTAGACCATAAAATATTTAAAGTTCAAGGATGATGTAACGCATAAGTTCCAATTTTTTTGGGATCAGTAATGAGAGATCATCGTCACAGTTGAAAGCATATATAGGAACAAATTATTTTTCTTATCAGATGTCTCTGATGTGACCGTACAAATGATTTTAGCATCAGACTTGTATACACATAAACTAATAGTAGGTTTGGTTTAATTTTTGTTATTGGTAGGATTCCGTCAACCCTTGTGTTTGAACTTCAAAGATGATGTATCTGGAGAATCAGGGTTTGGGGTATAGTGATGAGATCACAGTTGGAAACAAATGGGAACACATTATTTTAACAGCAAACTGTAGACACTAGTGGTAGGGCAGGAGTAGTACTGTGTCTTTCTTTTGAATTTAGGTGAAGAATAAGCCCATATAACTACCCTGAGGACCTGAAGGTGGTCACGTGCCTAGCAGGTGGCACAATGTTTGTGCTCCAAAAAGATGCTAGACAAATGATGTGTATAGTAAGTAATCAGTAGACTTTTCCATCACCAACATTGCCTGTGGAATCTGCTCCCTTGCCTGATTCCCAGCTGCTGATGAGGATGATAGGTTATGATGTGAAAACTTGTCAATTCAGTGTCATTGGCTCCTCCTTGGCTCACATTTCAATTCAATGGGAAAAAGAGAAGGCAACAAAGGATGATGGAAATGATGGGAAAAAGCTATTGATGATGTAATGCTTCACATTGGGTTTCAGCAAATTCTGCATTGGTGCACACCCCATATAGCAGTACAACTTGTACTAGGTCATTGGTTTGGATCTTAAGCTTTAACAGCCCAATGAGAAAATATTGCAAGCCGTTAAACACCCCGCTACTTTCCAAGTTTGGCCAAGCCGCACAGAGCCACATTGGACACTGTCCCTAAAACTGAGGTTCAAAGTTCAAACGTCAATCTGACATAATGACAAGTTGCTTTTGGAAAATCCAAATTTAACATGATTAGACTATCAGACCCCCCAGACAAAATGTGGGCCAAGGGCCTCTTTAATCACCCATCCTAGCATCGAGGAGGCTTGGGACATTGCTTGATGGAAAAAATTTACAATTTGTGGGCTGAGTTTTCCGTCAAGTCAGGAATGCCCAGAATGCATAAGCTTATTTCTAAAATCTAAAACAAAAAGGAAAAAAACAACACTTTCCTTCCTCTCCTCTTCTTCCTATATTGGTCTCACATATGGAAAGCTATCTGGTTGGTGTTTGAACTTTGAACTCCATGCAAAGTTTGAAATCTAGAACCTTGCATCATATTATCTTGAGGTGTGAAGCAAATCATCAACTCTATAGAGAGAGAGTGAGAGAAAATATGCAAAGTTTTTTGGTGCTGTATCCTCATTCTTGATTTTTATTAATTAAAAAGGTTACACAACATTCAAAACTGGAATATCAAATGTTCAAACTAGTAAGTATATGGGAAATTTCAAATTCTCCTCTTTGCTCTTTGTCACATACGTCTGCCTCCTTTGCACAGCACAGTCCAGGCACTAAAATAGAAGCATACACCTTCAAACCTACTTATGGATAAAAATGCTGTGTGCTGAGGTTCCCTCCCCTTTCTCTAAAAAACTGAAAGAGAAGCCAGAGAAGCCACCGTATGAGGGACAGCGTGAACGGGCACCGACACTGGCACATTCACCTTCTTGAAGCCTATAGTAAGAGAGAATAAATTCTTCCAGGATATATATACCTCAGGTTGTAAAAAAAAAAAAACATTCACTGTAGAAGGACTGAGGGGAGGTGATGCAGAGTCATCAAATGGTTATATACAGATGGGCTTACCCAAATCTCAGGTTCCTCCTGGCCCACAAGTGCATAGCCTATGGACACTCAATCAAGGTTCAGCGGTAAACTTTTCATCATTTTCCACAGGCTTATAGCTAATTAATATCTGAATCCATACCTGTGGTGAAGATAGTAACACCCTTTGGAACCTAGACTGTGATCTTTTCAAGCATCTCCGTGGACCAAAATTCCTTCCTGGGCTTAGAGGAGGCATTAACACTGGCTGGGGATTCCAATTCTATTATAAGCAAAAGGAAAATAATCTCTTTCCTGTCCTCTAGTCCAAACTTTTGCTCTTCCCTGAGATAAAGGGGAAAGTAGGCACAAGTACAGAACAAAAAAGAAACACTCAAATTCCCTGTGCCACAGTTGCTGCTCCAGTTCTCCAAGGTGGATTCTACTTTATCATGGCAATTCACAGTTGAAAAGGGATCTTAGCCATAACCCAGATGCTGGATATATAAAGAGCTTCTGTATATCCAGGAAAACTCGTGTCTAACAAAGCTCAAAGGACTGCCTGCCTGAGTTTAAACTTGAGCCATCACAAGTTGCTTCAGCAGGTATCCCTAATCAGCCGGTGTCTGTAAGGCCAGTTTAGACTGGGGGATGGTAAGCCCAGAAGCAGAGCATACTCAATGCTCACCTTAATAGATAAGCAAATGTGGATATGGCTCATTCAACCCACAAAACAGTTGCAGACCCACAATTACCATCCCAATTTGACAAGTCGTTGGACAAAGTTACCATCTTGTCCAAATGAATCTTTGTCCTGATTCATATGTTATCGTCAAGAGAAACAGCCTGTAAGTATAACACAAAGATAACTACAAATATTCTTCTTCTGTGTTTGAAAGTTTCTTCCATCTTCCTACATTTCTTACTCAGTCCAGTATTAGTAACTAGTCAATGCCAAGCAAATAGAAGGCTTAAATGTTTTCCTCTTGCTTGATGAGGAATACCATAGTAACCTACCAGGTTTGGCACTAAATAATTGTGAGGATAAAAATTCAGGACTTTTTGAGAAATTATTAAGATGCACTTAACAGGTAAAAAGTTGCATCTTACTAATTTGTTAATGATTATTCCAAAATCTTAAGGAAAAAAAAAAAGATATTAAGCATCAAAGTGCCAAATCTGCTAGGCTACTACAGTTATAATATAGGCAATATTCAAGCCTGTATTGTCTCCACTTTGCAAAGGCCTAATAAAAATAGAGAGCCTACGCCCTGAGCATGAAGCAAATGTTTAAATTCAGGAATCATTTTTCCATTGGGTTCCAGTTCCCTAGCTTATCTTAGTGGTTAGCTCAGTTTCTGTTTTATTACCTACTTAAGAAGAACCCAGTAGCTTTTACCTATGTGCTAACAATCTACATGCATCTATGTATTTAGTACTAAATACCCGCTTACTTACAAGACCTACCTTTCAGGATGGATTACCAAGGTGAGAGAGACCTAACATCAACTTTGTTGCATTTCATCCACAATTGGAAATATCTTTCACAGGATGGAGTACCAAAAGTGAAACCTCACATCAACTTAGTTGGGGTTCATCCACACTTGAGTGATAACAGGCTTCCAATAGATCGTGTGGTGGTGGCTGTTGTTGGTTCACGCTGGCCTAAGCATGACGTAGTTAGCCCCTAAGTTAATAGTTGGGATGAATGTTGATTGAAGAAACTATCTCTCCCCTTCATGGGCATGAGGCAATTGCAGGGCAAAGCCAGAGGCTGCAGGCTTAATTGGGTGTAAAGAGTAAAGACCTGCTCCAATTTCTGGGGTACCCACGAGCGTCACAGTAGAAACCAGAAATGCCTTCCACGCCAGCATTACATTTTTTGAAATGCCAGTGGGCATTCCACTTACAGAAACGCTTTCCAAACAGTGGAGGAAAATTTACACTGGGTAATATGCTCTCTCCAATTACACTCAAATAATCTGAGGCTCTCCAATTACACCCAAATAATCAGAGCTGGTCTTTATGACATCCATCATGATTTCTATCATTTGGCCAACTTATCAGAGATGCAGAGGTAATGTGATTGTGGTGGTGACTGGTAACCATCTTGTTGTAAAAAGCAGCAAGGTAGGGGGTGATGATGCTAGATGTGACCCATGATCAAGCTCACAATCTGAATATTGCAGCTGGGCACCATCATCTCCTGTTGGAATGATTGATCTGAACTCCTGGAGTGTTAATTTGCTTCCATACAGACAATCAAGTAGAAGAAAAAACTTGTAAATAAAATTCAAGGATGGGAACCATCTATCAAAAGTACAAGGCAAATGAGAACACAAGTAGACACAACCCAAAGAAAAAACAAAAGCAAACAATCAACAAAAATCAGGTAAATTCCTTATGCAAAGAGGATTCATGGTTAGGAAATGACAATCAAAGATAACAAAGAAAATTTAAGATGAAAGAGTTGTTAGTTGCCACAAATCAGAGATGAAAACCCCAACCAAGTGTAATAGCCCACTTAAGAATCACTATGGTTTGCACATGTTGTAGGGCTATGGACATACGTTATTGACAATAAGAAACAAGCATCAAGGGCACTAAAGAAGACCATTGATGATGTGCGATAATGGTATGTGCACAAGCAATAAAAAGTGAATCAAAACAATGATGAAAACGCCCACACGTCTCAATAGCAAGGGGAATGACATCATCGCTTGGTGCTCGGTCAACATATGATCATGTCTTTTCTTGAATAGATATCATCATTGTATGTGCTATTGTCATCAATGTTCATTACACCATATTTGTGTGAGTTGGGCCAACAATGATAACATCCATCAAGGTTTGGAACCTATCTTTGGTGATAAGGATATTCACTTGTCATTGGGCATGACAAGAGAAAAGGTGGGAAATCTCCCTTTGAACATGTGTTCACTCTCCAAAATGATAGTTGTGACAATATTTCAAAATGTATTGTGGGCTATTGGGTGAAAGCATGGGTAGATGTTTCAAAACTAACATTTGAGAATCCATAATCTAACATTAGCAAAAAAAAATCATAGCCTTAACAATTATCAAACCATAAATCCTATAATTAACCCTATGGTTTTAATCATGAATTTTAATAAGCCAACCTATGAATATCACTAACCATGTGATTAATAAAAAAACTGATGCAAAAGATTAAATTTTTTAATGTGAAATGGACTATCAAGGAAAAAAAATTACAACAATCGTGTCATTTAAAACTTTTAAAAATTAAAAATATATATATTAAGAAAGTTTCAATACACTTCACTAATAAATTTTTCATTTGATGATGCTTTATTTTTTAGTTTTTATTTTGACATTATTTTGACAATTTTTTTACTCCACATTTTTCATTTTTTTGTGTGACAGACAAAGTGTTGTCATTTCAAAAGTTCATTATGAGTCCATAATCTTTTTAGAATTCATACAATTTTTTTATGATGATCCCCATTAAAGTATATGACAACATGAATAATTACAAAATTAAAAATGTTAATTTTGAATATGGTTTTAAATTTTATGTTTATATGTAGTCCATAAAAATTATATGTGTGACAATCCAAATAGTTCCCCCTATTCATGCTTTCACCTTGCTTTACATTCACTCCCACATGGGCACTTAAAACAAATGGGTATGTATTTAGATTATCAATGGTATGTCCACATTGACACTATGAAATATGGGCAACCGTAGGATGTGGTAAGCCAACATGGGTATGTAATGTTGTAAGGAAGTGGGTTGAAGATAAACAAAATGTAAGTGTGGTAAGATGAATTAATAACCAAACACCTACCCCTAGACCTACAAGTGAGTCGAGATGTGTTCGCATGATATATTATGGATTGTTTATTAAAAATGAAGCAAATTCTTGTTAATGTAGTTGCTTTGTTAAAAAAACCTCCAACTAGGGATAAGATTGAACCACTAGGCTTTCAAAAGGTGGGACCTAAGAATGGACAACTTGGGGTAACATGGCTTAGGTATCTTGTAGTGCCATTTGGAATGGGGAAATGTTAATTTCAACATGTGCTACTACATACAAAAGAATAAAGTGATCATCTTGTTGGAACAAGTGATAAATGCAAGAATGACTAGTGCCTAACATCCAAAAATGCAAGGGCAGTGGCCCAAATTACAAAGGAAAGCCAAGCTCGCTTGAAGAACAAGAAAAGTAGTTTAACGATGAGTTAGATGATCAATAAAACTACCAAAAGATTTGCACCAAGTAACTTTTCCAACATAATTATGGTATGAGTTCAAACTGAACATAATGTTCCAAAGGACCTAAAAATGGAAACATTATATGAAGCAAGTAGTTAGTGCACTAGGCATAACACAACAAGAACATTGTAGAAGATGCCTGAGGATTTGCAAACATAGAGACATTACATATCATCCCAAGATCTTCATGAAAAACTTTAGCCACAAATGACTCAACAAATGATTTGGATTTCACCAATGCGCTCAAAATACGAAAATTTAAGTCGAGAGTAAAAAAGTAAAAAAGAAATCACATAAAATGGTCCAACCCCTATGCAGACCAAGCTGCACATTTCATTAGTTACACTAAAAGCCCTAGTGTTGAAAACTCTTGTAACAATCGTAAAAAAGTAGGAACCACATTTAATGTGGGACTTATTATATACACATCATCCACCAATGAAAGGAAAACACAAGTAGGGTGAGTTGTTTTTATAAGGTGAAAAATTTGAAAGTGAATTTGAATAAACAACATGCCTCCCAAGGGGATCCTTTGTTGTGTGCGTGACTTCAACAAAATTATTATGAGATTCCCATGTTGGGAAGTCTGAGAAAAATATAGTGAGGATATGCATAAAATTGTCGAACAAATGGGAAAAATTAATCCAAAAAACTAAGCAAATACTGTAATTCCTAAAAAATGACTAATTGTGACACCAAATCGAAAGTGTTACAAACATCCACTTGTAACACCACTCAATTTGAATGCAAATCTAACATTGTTCAAACGTTATGAACTATTGTTTCACACTCACGATGAGTTAATACACTAAACTAATGAGAATTAAAATCCTTTGCAAGAATATTTTTAAATTGAATAGTTAGTGTGTGAACAATTAAGCAATAGGTCCTCACCGATTGCAATAGGATATATGCCTTTAGACTACTTCTCCAACATTAAAAATCAAAATTTAAAAGCCAAACACAATACCAAAAGTGCAACATAACTTTGAACAATATGCCCACATACCTTAAAAAAATAATCGAAATCACTTGCAAAATCATCTGACTCAAAACAATCTCAAAAAAGTCAAAGTGAACTTGACTTGCTGCTATCCATTGGGGATGCTTGCAAACTTCCATCCTTCATCTGCTCTCAACAAACTCCATGCTGAGTTCAGAGTTCAAACTGGAAAGTGAGAAGATTTCCCACCAGAGAGTGAGAATATCAACCCTTCAAGGGGTAGATAAGTGTAGATTAACACCCAGAGAGAACAGCATTCCCAAAATAAGCACCCCTCAGCTCCGCTCAAGTGAGAGCTTATTTCTGAGGGGTTCTTATTTTGAGAATGCCCCATTCCAAGGTCTTACTTCACATAAAGCACTGGCAGAAATTTATTTTACTTGTTTTCCTATGATAACCAATGGTATCACAAACAAAAACACTAAGTAGCCGGCCAGAGTGGGCATTTTGCTTTTTGAAATGCCCACCCTTTGCCAAGGACAAATTCCACTGGATAAGGTGCCCTCCAGATACACTAGAAATTTTCTAGTGATGCTCTCTCTCAAGGAGAAAAACCTGATTAACCCTTAAACGTCAGAGCGGACCAATATGGTCCGCCACCTGACTGTTTCTCCTACCCACAATGGAGGAGGCCAAAAACTGAAACTCCTATGGTTTATGGGAGATGTCACATTTCCTTTTTCACACTCATGATGTCTCATTTGGATTTCTTGAGCCACTCTGGCAGGTTTTTTCAAGTTTGGGCAGCATCTAACAACTCCACTTCCAAACTCTGCTCTTTGCCCAGCTTAAAAAACTGAGGATTATGTGAGAGGGGTCAGCTCATACAAGGTGTGCAATTCATGACTTTGGGGCACATTTGTTAAGGGTGGTTCAACTTTTGTGTTGGGACTGTTTTGGTCCAATGTCAATTGAGGGTTAAGGTAAAAGTGATGTGGGATCCCAGATGGGGCCCTCCTTTAGGTTCTTACTACAGGGGTGAACAGTTCCTAATCAACCACTATTGGTGGCCCAATGTTCCAATCCTTCTTCCAATGACTCATCAGCGGCCGTCATTCACCATTGAAGTGAGGACTAAAAACAGAAAGTAAAGGAGGAGTAGAGGAGAAACAAACTGTGAAAATGAAAGAGAGGATGGTTGGCTTCTCTGCACTGTAGAAGAACCAGAAGCGTTTGAGGGGAAACACAAAAAAAGAAAAAACCTCAAAAGTTCATTTGTTGTTTGCCTAGGCGATGATGATCCCAACCACTGGCCATTCTACTCTTGTTGTACACTCTCTTCACCTAGGGGGGGATGTCATTCACCTCCCAATCTGCCCTGCCAATTTGGCTATATACGGTAGTAGATTGGTGGTTCTTTATAAGAAAAGACTAGCAAAATTAGCAAGCTTTGGTGCATTTTGGACCCATTAGCTGCTGGAGATTTTCCAATTACTAGAACAATTGACTCATGTCTTGAAGGAAAATGTCTTGCCCACCTGCTTCCAAAGTTTTTAAATTGGCTGAAATTTTCGCCCCTTTAGTAGGTAGGTGATAAATTCATATTATAGATCATACAGACATCATTCAGAGAATCCCAGTGTTCAATACTTTCCAGAATGCCATGTCTTGTACTATTATTCTCCATACAATCCAATCTTTCTTATACCAGTTCCAAACAACTGAAACAGTGAAAGATCCCCCCTCCTCCTGTCCTCTTCTCAGGCTCCAAGACTAAAATCTGTCAACGGTTTCAACTGAAGAGAAAAGGGCACCTAACACAGTGGGGACAACACACATACTGTAGCGGGCTTCCCAGCACCATCAGGTTCCAAACAACACAATAATGAAGGGAAATCTTCTCACCCAGCATCAATCAAAGACCAAGCAGAGGGTTCCACAAGAATACACAAGAAAAGAAATACAAATTTGAAAAGGATGAAGAGTATGCACTATGCACTCCCCAAACAAAAACCTTCTGGCTTGGGATCCCGGTAGGCAGTAGTAGCACATTGCTGGCTAGGCTTCCTGTAGGTTGCCCTAATCTTCCCTTGGATTGTCTGGTGTTAACCCTAAGCCCAAGAAAACAATTATAGTGTAATGGTGCATTCACACTTGATGTTAAGTCAGTGTTAAATGAAAATCTAGGTGGCATCCTAGGTGGCACCCAATGTTAAATGGGTGTTAAATGAATGCTAACTCAACGTAAATTTTTTATGGTAAGTAAGTTTAAGTTCTAAATGACTAGCATGGTGTTAAGGTATTCAACACTAGAGTCCCTAACACCTAAGTCTGAATGCACCATAAGTGGGGGAAATTCTACATGCCATATGGCTTTGTGATATGTGTGTGCCAACGTTGGGTGGGTATTGACTTTTGAACATAGCAGCTGGGATTGGTCTTGGATCTTTTGAAATTATTTACACCAGCATAGTACTGGTGTTGGATCTTTTTGTAAAATTTCATACCAGCCTAGTACTTGTACTGGAGCTTTGTAAAAACTTTCATATCCACTTGGGTCTAGTATTAGGGTCCAAGGCTTATTTTTTACTGGTATGAGGTGAATATATGCTTGGTATTGGAATGGTATAACCTTGGTATGGGGGCTGGTATTACCTCAGGTCCTTACCAGGCAGGTATTGGTTTGAGGCTGGTATAGTGTCATGTCCCTACTAGGCAAGAATTGGCACAATGCTGCTATTGCTCTGGTCATACCAGTTTTGGTTGGTCTTTTTAATGGTAGAGCCAGTATCTGTCCATATATTAGGGCTTCTGCCTGATACCCATCAGCTTTTTTTTTTAATTCGAGTTTTTTTGCTAAAAAGCGAAATCAAGAATTAAAAATTGAAAATCAAGTGGTTCTGGAGGGTTTCAATCGCCAGAAGTGAGAAGAAAAAATGGGAATTTTTTTCAGATTTTTATATTTGGTTCTCAGTGTATAGCCATCAATTTAGAACGTCGATTAAATTTTTTTTTACTTCACATCTGGTTTATATTCCTTAAAAAACACTGATACCCGCCCGGCACACTCATGTGTGTACCTTAACTGTAAACTTGACTGGTTTCAAGTTCTGTGATTCTTCTGGGTTCCCGACCAGAGTTTCTGTAGGCTGGGAAAAGCGATATCAGAACTGTTGGAACAAGTGTCCTGCAGATACTGGAACCAAAAACAGGACACACCTGAATGAACCAACAGTCTCTTACGTTAACCCCAACCTTATTATATGTCTTGGTTTCTACTCAACCAAGTATGAACTTTTGCAGTTTTCTTTCAGTTTTGCAGTCTTCTTCTTGTCCGGTGGGTATTACTTTTTCAACATAATCTCATGTAGGTTTTACTTCATATTCAGGTGGCCACTTTTTTTTTTTT